>Ga0307507_10000079_pt1 | contig 148885 bp, 38 predicted proteins | sample 7_EM_MG_FD_207223 | JGI IMG/M metagenome (GOLD analysis project Ga0307507, IMG submission 207223) | Populus trichocarpa ectomycorrhiza microbial communities from riparian zone in the Pacific Northwest, United States - 7_EM | ecosystem: Host-associated > Plants > Roots > Unclassified | place... | reverse complement strand
CCCCCCCCCTAGTAAAGCCTGCCCTTAGGCTTTATATATCTATATTATATCTATAGGGCGTTCTTATCTTTATATTCTTCCAGTAGCTTATTGTCTTTACTATACTAGTACTCCATCTACTTCTTTAGGTGCTTTAAGGGTTTTAGTTTATTAGGGTAATAGCTATAGAATTTTTAAAGCTTATAGGGACTGCTAATAAAGTTCTATATAAGGTACTAGGTAGGATCTAAGTTATAGCCTTTCTAACTAATATAGTACTTTAGCGTTCTCCTTACTAGCTTATAGGCTAGTATTTCTTTAATTTCCTATTTATTATTACTATTGACTTAAATTAGTAGGGCGGTTTGTTCTTTTGTCCAGGCAGTAGGTTATTTATGGCTTTCTATAGCTTATCTAGCAAGAATTTAGGGTAAACCTTAATTAAATCTAGGAGCTTTACTTTATATAAGTTGCCTATAGTAAAGTCGGGCTCGCGCTTATGCTTATTTACTTACTATTTTATTAATTTTTAAGCCCTTTCTAGGTTTGTGCGGGGTACTTTCTAGGCTTCTTCTAAATGTTTGACGTAATTAGGCTTCCTTACAAGATAGTTTTTCACGTATAGTTTATAGCCCTTTTATTCTTTTCTAGTTAAAGCTTATATAGGGTAAGTACCCTATTTCTAGCTAGATAGGTGCAAATCCTATAGAGTTATAGGGTAGGGTAGCCTAGGCGTAGTCAATTAGAGGTAGTAGTTTAGTTTAATTATTCTAAAAGTAGTTAATAAAGGGTTAGAGTCTCTAGTCTAAATACTAGTTTATAATCTCTGTCTAGCTATTTATTTAGAGGTATTACGGAGCGAGTATAAGCGGTAATTATTAGCGACTTAGTTAATTAAGGCATAAGTACAGCAAGAAGGACGCGCAAGCCTATATAATTGGATTGTCTATAAACGAGGATCTAAAGTTAAAGAAAGGAAACAAGAAGAATGGAAATACCGCTTAAAGTTATATGCAATCTTCTAGTTACGTGATAGCAACTTGTCGTAACTTGCCATTATATAATGGCAGTTTACGGTAATCTGACGGCAATTTGCCAGTGCTATAACATTACCCCCATAGGGCATTCTTGTCCTTATATTCTATAGGCAACTTACTATCCTTACTATGCTAGCATTCCATCTATTTATCTAAGTACTTTAGCGGTCTAGGTTTGTTAGGGTAACGGCTATAAAACTCTTATAACTTATAGGGACTGCTTATAAAATTCCATATAGAGTACTAAGTAGGGTCTAGATTATATCCTTTCTAACTTATATAGTACTTTAGTATTCCTTATATAAGTTTATAGGCTAGTATTTCTTTAATTTCCTATTTATTATTACTATTAACTTAAATTAGCAGGGGCGGTTTATTCTTTTATCCAGGTAATAGGTTATTTATAGCTTTCTATAACTTATCTAGTAAGAATTTAGGGTAGACCTTAATTAAATCCAGGAGCTTTACTTTATATAAGTTGCCTCTCTCTTTAAGAACCTTATATAGTCCTACTATCTAATAGTCTAGCTTATAGCTAGGCCGCTCTATCCTTTAGTTCCCTGTTATAACCTAGACCTTATTACCTATCCCTTCGCCTAGTAAAATGTGTTTTACGGTTATCGATAAGAGCCAGCCAATAAAATCAATAGGATTAAGGCTCCGTGACCATACGCGTATTTTTAATTCTGGTATTCGCGCATGGTCTAACTTTTGTAGGACGCTACCGGGCGAAGGGATAGTAAAGTTAGGTTCCCGCCTATGCTTATTTACCTACTATTTTATTAATTTCTAGGCCTTTTCTAGGTTTATATAGGCTACTTTCTCGGCTTCTTTTAAGCGTTTAGTATACTGCTAGGCTTCCTTATAGGATAGTTTCTTATATATAGTCTGGGGTCCTTTTAGTCTTTTCTAGTTAAAGCTTATATAGGGTAAGTACCCTATTTCTAGCTAAATAGGTGCAAATCCTATAGAGTTATAGGGTAGAGTAGCCTAGGTATAGTCTATTAGCAGTAGCAGTTCGGCCTAATTATCCTAAAAGTAGTTAATAAAGGGTTAGAGTCTTTAGTTTAAATACTAGTTTACAATTTCTATCTAACTGTCTGTTTAGGGGTAGTATACTATAGAAAGCTTTAGCCTAATGCCTAGGATCTAGGTAAACTTGTTTTAGAAAGCGGATATAAACTATAGGCTGTAGTTAGATATAATAGTATCTAGTAGTCTATAAATTTGATAGATGTAGTAGATATATAGTTAGGCCGCCTCTTTTATATTAATATTCTTATAATAAGGGATTAAGAATAGGCGCTTGCTAAAGTGGTTAACTATAACTATAGCTATATTATATCCGTTATGGTCTATAGGTAGCTTATAGAAATCTATAAAGATATACTACTAGGGGCGCTCTAGTATTAGGAGTGGTTTTAACAATCCTAGGGTCTTGTCTTATGGAATTATAGACCTATAGTAGTTGTTGCAGTTCTGTATATAGCGGTTAATATCTATAACTATTTTAGGCTAGTAGTAGCGGTTACTAATAATCCTGCGGGTCTTATTTTTTCTAGAGTGGGCTATAGAGACCTAGGTATATGCTTTAGCAATAAGCCAGGTCTATAAGTTCTGTTCCTCTACTACTACTAGCTATTCCTAATACTTAAGTGATCTATTTTTAAGGGACTATAGGCTGGTAATGTTCTTTGCCTTTTTATAGTACTCCTATAGAGAAGAGACCATATAGTTTGCCTACAGCAGTTTATTAATAAGGTTAAGTTCTATGGAGTTAATAGGATATATCTTGGTGTTTAAAGAGTCTGTGTTTAGTTCCGTCAAATAATCTATATTCTCTAAGGCGTGGGACACGTGCACGAGTTACGTGCACGGGGCACGTGCATTGTAAATCTCTTTATAGAGCCCCAGGGGCCCTAGGTCAAGTCAAGACATTAAGAACAATCAAGTTAAGATTATTAATCAATCAATCTATTTCATTAATGAGCAGCTCTATCTGAATTATCTGATAGTTATAAGCCCGGTTTGCCGACTCAAGAAGCTATTTAGCTATTACTCAATCATTTGAAGAAATTCTACCTTATTGTTAGACTCTGACATCTTATCGTCAAGACGTAGACTCTGATAGAAATCCTACCTCAATCGTCACAGGACGAGATTCCACAAGATTCTACGAGATTCCACGAGATTCCACGAGATTCTACCTCAATCGTCAAAGGACGATTCTGATAATAAGGACGATCCTGATAAGGACGATCCCGACGACAAAATACCATCTCAATTCCTCCTTTGCCTATTAGTCAAATGACTCTACCGACGAGTTCGTCAATAACGATCATCCTTAATAAGCTAGAAGACTGGGAGCAATGGCTATAGCAACTACAAGCCCTCGTGGATTAGCAAATTTGGGCCCATATTGACCCAGACACAGAAGCACCTTAAAAAGGTCTACTTGAAAAACCACCTCTTCTAAAGGTTACAGATTTCAATAAGAATGCAACCTTATATATACAGCTCTTGACGAATTAATAGAAAGCGTACAAGAACAGCAGATAATTCTACGACTAAGATATAAAGTATTTCCTAAAATAGGAAGATCGTCTTTAACAGATCCGTACCCAGATTACGTCTATAGTATTAATTTAGAAGAAGCTACTGCTTAACCCTTCCTTAATAGTTAAAGAATAGCTATCTTGGCTAAAGGAGAACACAGAACCTACCTTATTGTTTATTAGGAAGAAGGTACAATACTAGTACATAGAAGCCTTTAAGGGGTTTAAACAGTTATTAAAATTAAACCAATAGCTAAATTAATGGGAACACGTAATATTACTAGGAGAGAAGTATAAGATCCCTTAAATGTTTAATAGAATCTGGCTTTAAGATCTAGCAGAAGTTATTTAACCTTTTAGCAACGCCTACTATATAAAGTATACTACTAAGTTAAATAACCCTTAGAAGTTAAGATCTTCTAAATACTATAGAGTAGTAAAGGAGCTGTAAGAAGGACTTAGAACACCCTTAGAGAAAGCTAATGCTACTATAAGAGGGAGTACCTTTAATATAGACTTTACAGAGCAAGCTATTAAGAATTACTTTAATACTACTAAAGGTTTACAAAGAGGAAAGGCCTTAGTACGTAAGAGCCGCTTAAAGAGAGCTAGGATACTGGTGGATAAGAAGACGTCCTATAAAAAGCTAATACCTAAGTGCCTAGCGTGCGGAATAAGAGAACACTCTATTTAGGACTATTAGTGTTTATTTAAAGATAAGAGACCTGTAGGAGTTACAATTAGAGATACTTATATTAAAAAGGCACTAAGGAAGATAGAATAGAATAAGGATCTTACTAATCTAGTTGCCAAAATTAGACGTAAATAAGAAGATAAAGCTTAATAATAACAAAACAAAAGTAAGGAAGTCCTACGTCTTAAGGACGTTGCCTTTTATACGGACTTTAACACAAATCTAGTATCGTTCCATCTACTTTAAAAATAAGGGTACTACTAGGACAATAAAGGATAACACAATCCTATACTAAATAGAAGAACGTTATGGATAATAGACTATTAAAATACATCTAACTAGGGAGTCTATTAGCGTTTAATATAAGCTAACTGCTACGCCGCTAATAGAAGCGCAAAGTATTGTTAAGAGACATTCGTCTAGATGCGAAAGGTAATATATAACTATAGTATTTGCGTCTAGGTTATCCAGGACCTATAAGGTCTTATAAAGGTTCTTAGATCGGAATATTAATAAACCCTATCTTAACCTCTATATTAACTAGACAACCTTAAGGAAGCGCTAAGGGGTTATATTTAAGTCTTTAGCGCTATATACCTAAGCTTAGAACAGTACCGCTAAACGCTTAGGGGGTGTAATTATTAAAAAAGCACGCAAAGGGACGGCAGATTCTTAGCTTAATAAGATTTACCTATAAGAGCTACTGCAATGGCGAGTACGACATACTGGACCCTAATGGCCATTCCCGTAAAATTCGACCTAGAGATAACATAAAAAGATATAGACAACGCGATTGTCCATTACAATCTCAATAAAGTCGTCTATTAATAACATTGTCTTCTACTACTAAAAGACAGATAAGAAGAAAGCTTAAGAAGCAATTAAGGAGCTAAGTAAGGAATATCAGATAAGTACCCTTAAAGAGCTAAAATAGCTCCTAGGAATCTGTGCTATATAATTATAGCTAGAGGCTTCTATAGCTATCCTAGGAAGCCTATATTAAGAAGATAGCTAACTAGAATAAGATAGATCTTAAAAGGGCGTCTTTTAGATACTCCTATAGCAGAATCTAAACTCCTCCCTACTAATTACCAATTAATCTATCTAACGCGTCTGCCCCCTAATATAGACCTACTAGTCCGTCCTATATCCCTACCAAGAGAAGCAGCTTCTATAATGCTATATTAGAGTATTCTAATACCTATATAGTACGAGGAGCAGAGCAATCTACTATAGAGGAGATAAGGAAGGAATAAATGGTAGAGGGAGAGATAAAGGAATACGCGATAAAGGACGAGACGACGGAAGAGACAGTAGAGGTAAAGCGCAATTATTTATCTGTACCAGCGATGCATTATTCGCGGATAATTCTGTCAATAGAAAGAGCTTATAAGGATATATTATAAAGCTATTTAGAGGACTAATCGCCTAAAGAGCAAATAAGCAGGGTATAGTTATGACGTTAAGTATAGAAGCCAAGTTGTTAGCCCTATCTCAGATAGTAAAAAAAGCTATCTTTACCAGTAGGATGTTTAAAGCAATAACGTTACAGCTAAACGAGCCCTTAATTATTAACTGCAATAATACCTAAACACCCCAACTAATTGCGGAAGATATGGTAAAGCTAATTATAAAGCTCCAATACGTCGACATCTATTAACACTTGTTACGTTAAAAATACGCAATAAGACAAGTGGTATTTCAATAAATAGTAATAAAGGAGATAATCGCTAATAGACTTATAAAGGCCCTGCCTAAGTAGAGGTTTTAGAACTTTATTAACCTAGTTAAAATAGTGGATATTAAGAAGTAACTAAATAAGGAGAAGCAACTGGAGGACCTAAGGGAGAAGGTTAGGGCGAGAAGGAAGGATTTAGATAAGATTATGGTTTAATTAACACATTAATAGGCACAAAAAGGTGGTTAGCTTTAACCTTAAAGAGCTTAAAGCTAAGGGGGTGTATTAGATAATCTATATTCTCTAAGGCGTGGGACATGTGCACGAGTTACGTGTATGGGGCACGTGTATTATAAATCTCTTTATAAAGCCCTAGGGGCCCTAGGTTAGGTTAAAACATTAAAAATAATTAAGTTAAGATTATTAATTAATTAACCTATTTTATTAATAAGTAGCTCTATCTAAATTATCTAATAAGTTCTGCCTATATTTAGGGATTAAGGTGCTCTGGTTATAGTAGTGTCTAAGTCTATAGTAAGATCTTTATAGCTATTTAATTATCTAGGTCTTGTCCACACCTTATAAGGGCGTTTATATAATTTATAGCGCCTAGCCAGTATATAATTAGAAAGTTAAACTAGGATAGGGTATCTACCTAATATGCCTGCTAGGCCGTAAGGGCCTTTATAGTTATAAAATATTCTAAGGCCTTATAATTAGAGACTACCTAGATAGGCTTAGGGGTCCCCTTTAGCTATATACGCTAGTGCTAAAAGCTAGAAATAATAGCTAGCATTTCTTTATTATAGATATAGTCGTTTAGCTTAGTATCTACTATAGTTTTTAAATAGTAAGTAATAGGGTGTTATTCTCCATCTGTTTACTTTTAGGAGTAAACGCCGGCTATAATACTATCTAAGGCATTGGTCTTTAGCATTAAGGGCCATTCTAGGTTAAAGTGGGTAAGTAAGGGAGTAGAGACTAGTCATTTCTTAAGCTTGTTAAAGGCTTACCTATAAGCAGTATTAAAGTAAAAGGGCTAGTTTTTATAGGTAAGTAGGCTTAGGGGCCAGGCAATTTTACTATAGTTCTTAATAAAGCGTTAGTAGAAGTTTATAGAACCCTAGGAATAACTATACCCCCTTTATAGTCCTTAGGGGTACCTATTAGTTAATTATAGCCGTCTTTTTTTAGGTCCGCCTTAATTTTGTTTATACTAATAATAAACCCTAGATACTTTATACGCTTAATACTAAATTTTAATTTCCTAATATTGGCCTAGAGGCTAGCCTTACAGAGCTGTTATAAAACTTTATAAATATGCTCCTTGTTTTTTAACTTATTCTTAGAGTAGATTATAATATTATCTAGATAGGCTGTATAGAAGTTGTTAAGGTAGTTAAAGAGTATATCATTTATATATTGCTAGTATATAGCCAGTCCGTTAGTTAGTCTAAAGGAAAGAACCTTGCATTTATATATTCTATTATAACACTTAGATTTTAACCTTATCCCTTCTCTTTTTAGTTAGTCGAATTTTGGGATCTATTACTGCTTTACTTACCTACTGCTCACCCCTGGCTTACCTGCGGCCTACCTACCCGCTTACTTTGCTTACCCGCTTAGAAACCTCTGAGTCTGCGCTAGCTAAAACTTGTAGCTTCTTAACCAGTAATAACTTTTGGCGAGGAATCGGACCTCTTGTTTTAAGGTTAGTATACTGGCAGCCGGAGACCGTAACCAAGAGGAGGGCAGCAGGAAGTGGGCCCCTTGTGTAAAAATAGGCCCCCCCTTTACTATAGCTTCTCCAGCCTCCCTAGTGTCGCTTCTCTTATCCCCTTTTTATTCTCTATCCTTTTGCTCTTATATTGTCTATTTCTACTATATTTTTTAACCCCAAATCTTTAATATTGCCCTTATATTCCCCTGTACCTATTATATCTCTATAGCGCTAGTAATTCCCTTAGTTGAGGGTAAAGGGATTAAGACTTGTAGGAAAAGGATCTCTGCCAGCGAGAAAGTCCAGAATGCTCGCGAAAATGGGTTTAATGACGACGTGACGTATATTAACGACTTAGTTGTCTACTGGCCCCTTAATCCTTAGACGAGAAAACTTTATAAGGACATATAGAAATTTTAGATTAAGTGCGTTTCTTTATAGGCAACGCTCCTTTAAGGTAGCACTATAATACTAAACTTAAATAGGTAGATACTAAAAGATATACCTAGAGGCTAACCCTTATAGGATATAGACCGCTAAATACTTTATAGAGCTTCTATATAAAGTTTTACGTAGGTATAAAAATAGAGGAAAGGCGAGCAATAAGACTATTTACTAGTACTGGCGGCGGTTTTTTTTAATATAGGCGCGCGAGACTTATAACGAGATTCCTTACTAAGTAAAGGCTACGGTTAAGAATATTCGTTATATTTACTATTATATCCTTCTTCTACTGCCTTATATATAAATTTTTTTATTATTAAAATGAATTTAGTATATATTCGGAGAACTTATAGAGAAGAAGAAAGTTACTAAATACTACTAGGCGTGAGGCTTCTTAACTATAACTAACTAGAGGATAATACTTAAATTCTTATAGTTAAGCGACTGGTATAAATATAGCCATAACAGGACTAGAGTAAATAATACTATATTAATATATATATTTACCTATATACTAACGAGGCTAGAAGAAGTATATAAATCTACTATACAGTAAGGTTCTAGAAAGGGACTTTATTATAGAGTTAGTATACTACTTTAGTACTAAAGAGCCGCCTCTAACCTATAGCGTGTTAGTAGAATATGTGGGTAGCTGTTGCCTAGAGGAATATTCCACGGGGTAGTAATAGGGTCGTTAGTAGTAATACAAGCATTAATACTTATAGATCCCTTAACGTCGACAGGGTGCTATATATACTGGTAGGCTATTATAGAGAATATACAAAGGCTATAAAGGATCTCTCCGTTAGGGAAAGGTTTGACTTTATTCCCTTATAAATTACTATAATAAATTGGAACTAAACTTTCTCTCTTTCTGGTAGGCCTTAATATGCCCTCTATAAGGGTTAACCTATACTAATTAAAGACCTAATTTTCTTTATCCTAGCTATAGCTTTAGTATCTAATGCCTTTAAAGGCTATAGTACTTTAGAAGAGATCCTTAAAGTTCGTCCGGCGCCCAATATAGAGTATATACCGCTTAGGTAGAAACGCGATATATTAAGTAAGCCCTTCTTATAGAGAATAAATAGTGTAGGGCCTACTAGGAAAATAGTGTTAGTAGGCTTATTTAATAAATTATTAGGTAACTAGTCTAAATGGGCTAGGTTTAAGGATAGAGTTAGGGTTTATAATAGATAAAGAGAAGTACTTATTAAAGCGGATGGTAATATACCTTTAACTAGGATTTCCTTCTAGTTTAGCCGTAATTTACTAATAGATTATAAAGATAATAGATACTCCGTTAATAAGCGAATAGTATTTACAGGTTATAGAAATCCTTATACCTTCTATTTATACTATACGGCACCTATAAGTATAGTAGACGGTTAAGGAAGTTTTCTTAGTATAGAGCTGCGGAAAGATTATCTAGAAGTCTTCCGCTTAATATTAAAGCGCCGTAATCCGTAGCTATAGTAGTCTCTACTGGTAAAGGAGTAGGATAATCTCAAACGGCGTATAGATTTCGTTGCGATTAATAATAGGATTAACTTTTTAATAAAGGATATTCAATAGAAGAAAGCAGAAGACGAGAAATGAGATCTATAAGTACGCCGTTAAGAACTCTATGAAAAGAGATCTTAGCTTACCGTCTCTGTTACGGCGCTGGTGGAAAACGGTGGATTATGGTAGACGTTATAGTAGACGCAGAGTCACGTGAGCTCACGTAACTTGGGGATTATATAAGACTTTGAGCGACGCTGCCCTTTTTCTCCTTTCCTTTCTCTAGCTTTAGATCCTCGTTTATAGACTACCAATTGTATAGGCTTGCGCGTCCCTCTTGCCGTGCTTGTGCCTTAATTAACTAAGTTGCTAATATTATCCAAAGCTCTTTATTACTCTCTCTTCCTAAAAAGGAACTTAAATATATCTATCTATAAGACTATAAACAGGACAAGAACATAGAACAGGACCCTAAGGATATTACCAGGACTATAAGGATAGGACAGACCCAAGAACCAAAAGAATATAAATAAAACGCGAAACCTAAGAATAGGATACGCACGGACTAGAACCCCTAGAAAATAAACAAACACCGGAAATTACCTAAAACCCTTACTACTATGCTAAGAAATACAGCAGCTGGTAAAGCTGCTATAGGACCTATAAATACCTTTAATAGTAAAACAATCGCCGTCTTAACCCCCTAGGAAGAGCTTGCAGTAGCTAATACTGAAATTAAATAGCTTTAAGAGCTGCTTAAAACCAGAGACACCCCTATACCTAGTAAGGAGTTATTAGACACCTAGAGACTTACTATAGTCCTTAAGGCCCTAGCCTAACGTACAGTATTAGCATTGTCGCGGTCCGCAAAAGTTATAAACCCCCTATTACTTACAGACAGAACTAACCCTACATTTAATAACTAGAAGCTTTAATTGTAGGACAAGCTTAAAGTTAATACGGACTACTTCCCCACTACTTAAGCTAAGATGGCCTATATCTTTGGCCGTACCGGCGGAGACGCATAGACGCACCTACGTCCGCAATACGCCTAGGACTTGGCAGATCCCTTCCTCTCTGGAGATTAAATAATTAACTACTTGTTTTCTATCTATAAGGACCCCTTTAAGGTATAGAACGCCCGCCTTAATTATAAAGCTCTTAATATAAAGACAATGGAGACCTTTTTAGCCTTCCAGACCCGCTTTCTGCACCTAGCCAGCCAGGCCTAAATTCCCTATAAAGACCTAATGCCAGACCTCTTTAATAAGCTTACCCTAGACCTACAGAACGCCGTACTGCTAGTTTTTACTACTATATAGACGCTGAAAGTACTTATGGACTACTACCTATCTATTAACTAAGGCCTCCATTAAATTAAGGTATAAGCTAAGTGGTATAAGGCTAGAAACTCTTTAAACCAAACTGCAAGCACTATATAAACAGCCCGTAATACTTTAGCACAATCTATAACTCCTACAGCACCAGCCATATAGCCTACCGTTAATTTAGCAGCTAGTCCTACTACGGGTCCAGCGCACACTTAGCCTATATACAATGACCCCTATAAACAGGCCCTCAGTAATTAAGGAGCTTGCTTCTTATGCGGCTAAAAAGACCACTTTGTAAAGGATTGCCAAATAAAGGTAAAAATAAGCAAGGTTCTGTTAATTTAGGAGGATGGTATAGAGTCAGAAAAAGAGGAACCCTAGAGAAAAACTCCTCTCTAGGGTTAAAAGGAATTAATATATTATATATTAATCTAAATCGGCTAGTTAGTAGAAGAAGCTGCACTATCCCTTATACTTTATTTTGTAATAAATATTAAGTTTTAACCTCCGCTTTAGCTGACTCTAGAGCAAATGCCTTTGCCTTAATAGATACCCAGTGCGCTGTAAAGCTAGCTAAATTTTTAAATGCGCCTTTTAAAGAACTGCCTAAACCAGTCCCTATTTGCGGGTATAATAAACAGATAGGACCACCTATTATAACTATCTTATAGATCTACCTCTATATTAATAGACGAAGGTAGTATAACATCCCCTTTCTTATTATAGACCTAGGAAGCCATAATATAATCTTAGGAAGAAAATGGCTAGCCTATTTAAGCTTACAGCTTAACATATAGAGTAGACGGCTTATCTAGCCCAAATTCCTACCCCTAACCCCTTCCTTTATAAAAGAAATTAGTATTACAATAAAGAACCTTATATGGCCCTAGGTTAATACTATTTACCAGGCCGATACTATGCGTAGGGACTAGGCCTTTAAGAAAGATATACAGCTTAATCCGCAACGGATTTATATACTACACCGCCCCTAAACCACCTATATTATACCACCCACACCAGAGATCTAGGAAATTAATAGTGACCTAGCTAAGTCCCCTACGGAGAACTTAGGCCCTATACAGCTACAAAGGAAGGCTAAGAATACTAGACGCTATACTAAACTAATAGACTAGAAGGATAACCTACAGAAAATAGAATGTAAGCTAAGGAAGACTATAAACCCTATACCGCAAAATGTGGCCTAATAAAAGTCTGTAAAGAAACCTACAGACCTTCCCCTAGTTAATATTTACTATATTGGCGCTATAGGATTCTACTGGAACTTAGTTTAACCTAATACCATTACCTTTACTACTAGCTTATATAAAATTAATCAAATAATTAAGGAAAAGGAAAGTAAGCTTAGTAGATAAAAAAGTAAGCTTATAGATAAGGAGCTAGTAGAACAAAAACTGCCCCATTAACACCAGAAATTTAAGGATATATTCTCTAAGGCAGCGTCCAATATACTCCCACCTTACCAACTGTACAACTATAAGATTAAAATTAAGCCAGACAAGGAAGACACCCTTAGTTATAGCCCCCTTTATTAGTAGTTTACTACTAAATTATAGGCTATAAAGCAGTACCTTATTAATAACCTAAATAAGGGCTTTATTAAGCCTAGTCAAGCCCTTTTTAACTTACCTATTCTCTTTACCAAAAAGTTAAATAGAGGACTTTATTTCTGCATTAACTACCGCAAACTCAATAATATAACCCATAAGGACCGCTATCTACTGCCTTTACTTAAGGAGACTCTAGCCTAAATAAGTAGAGCTAAGATCTTTACTAAGCTTAATATCTATTAGGCTTTTTACCAAATTAGAATAGACCCTAGATTAGAAGATCTTACTATATTTTAGACATATTACGGAATATATAAATACAAAGTACTTCCTTTTGGACTAACTAACAGACTGGCTATATACCAGCGGTATATAAACAATGTACTCTTTAACTACCTTAATAACTTCTATACGGCCTACCTAGATAATATTATAATTTACTCTAAGAACGAGCTGGAACACAAGGAGCACGTCCATAAAGTCCTATAATAGCTCCGCAAGGCTAGCCTCCAGGCCAATATTAAGAAGTTAGAATTTAGTGTTAAGCATATAAAGTACCTAGGTTTTATTATCAGTATAGATAGAGTTAAGGCTGTCCCAGAGAAAACAGCTATAATTAACTAGTAGGCACCCCCATGGACCATAAAGGGGGTATAATTATTTTTAGGCTTCTATAACTTCTACCAACGCTTTATTAAGAACTATAGCAGGATTACCTGGCCTCTTAACCGTCTCACTAGGAAAGACCAGCCCTTCTATTTTGACGCTATATATACGTAGGCCTTTAATAAGCTTAAAAAATGGCTAGTATCGGCTCCCCTACTTGCCCACTTTAACCCAGAACGGCCCTTAATGCTAAAAACTAATGCCTTAGACGGTGTAATAGCCGGTATTTTTTCCTAGAAGCAACCGGACGGAGAATAGCACCCTATTGCATACTATTTAAAGACTATAATAGATGCTGAGCTAAACTACCACATCCATAATAAAGAAATGCTGGCTATTATCTCTAGCTTTTAGCACTAGTGTATATAGCTAGAGGGGACCCCTAAGCCCATTAAGGTAGTTTCGGATTATAAGGCCCTAAAATACTTTATAATAACTAAGGCCCTTATGGCCCGGCAGGCACGCTAGACAGATATCCTATCTTAGTTTAACTTCTTAACTATGTATAGACTAGGCGCTATAAACTGTGTGGATGCCATTATAAGGCGTAAATAAGACCTAGGTAACCAGACGGCTATAAAGATCTTATTATGGACCTAGACACTACTATAACCAAAGCACCTTAACCCCCAGATATAGGCAGAACTAAGTATAAACTCCTTAGGCGCTGAGATATATCCTATTAACCCTTTAGGACTTAACTTAATTAACAAATTGCTATAGATAAACTATACAGCCCCTTCTCTACAGAAGTACCGTAAAAAGGCAAAGAATGTTACTAGCCTATAGTCCCTTAAAAATGGATTACTTAAGCATTAGGAACGGCTAGTAGGAGCAGAGGAATAGAACTTATAGACTTGACTTATTACTAAAGCATATGCCTAGGTCTCTACAGCCCACCCTAGAAAAAATAAGACCTATAGGATTATCAGCGACCGCTACTACTAGCCTGGAATAGTTATAGATATTAACCGCTATATACGGAACTGTAACAACTGCTATAGGTCTATAATTCCACAAGACAAGACCCTAGGGCTATTAAAACCACTCCCAATACCAGAACGCCCCTAGTAGCATATCTCTATAGACTTCTACAAGCTACCTATAGACCGCGACGGATATAATATGGTTATAATCCTAGTTAACTGCTTTGGTAAGCGCCTATTCTTAATCTCCTATTATAAGGATATTAATGCTAAAGAGGTAGCCTAATTATATATCTATTATATCTACCAAATTTACGGACCACTAGATACTATTATATCCAATTAAAGGCTGCAGTTTATATTGGCCTTCTAGAATAAGTTTACCTGGATTCTAGGTATTAGGTTAAAGCTTTTTATAGTATACCACCCCCAGATAGACAGTTAGACGGAGATTGTAAATTAATACTTAGACCAGAGACTCTGGCCCTTTGTTAACTACTTTTAGGATAACTAGGGTAAACTGCTACCCCTAATAGACTACGCCCAGGTAACCCTACCCCATAACTCTATGGGATTTGCACCTATTTAGCTAGAAATGGGATATTTACCCTATACTAGCTTTAACTGGAATAGACCAAAAGGCCTATAGACTGTACGCGAAAAACTATCTTATAAGGAAGCCCAGCAATTTACCAAACGCTTAGAAGAAGCCTAGGTGGTAGCCCATACAAATCTAGAAAAGGCCTAAAGATTAATAAAATAGCAGGCAAATAAGCATAGGCGCGAGCCCAACTTTACTATAGGCAATAAGGTCTGGGTTATAATAAAGAACTAGAAAACGGAACGGCCTAGCTATAAGCTGGACTATAAGATGGCAGAACTATATAAAATCCTTAATAAAGAAGGCAACTTGTATAAGGTTAAGCTCCTAGACTTAATTAAAGTCTACCCTATTTTCTTACTAGATAAGCTACGGAAAGCTATAAATAACCTACTACCTAGATAAAAGAATAAGCCTCTACTACTAATTTAAGTTAATGGCGACAATAAATAGGAAGTTAATAAAATACTAGCCTATAAACTAGTATAAGGAATGCTAAAATACCATATCTAATAGAAAGGTTATAATCTAGACCTAACCTAGTACCCCGCCTAGAACTTTATAGGTTACCCCCAAAAGCTTAAAGAATTCTATAACCAATATCCTAATAAGCTAGGACCCCCAAAGTATCTAGACAAGTAAATGGAGTACTAGTATAGTAAAGATAAGAATACCCTATAAATATAATACGGACATATAAAGCCTAAGGGCAGGCTTTTTTGGAGGGGGAGGTAATGTTACGGCGCTGGTGGAAAACGGTGGATTATGGTAGACGTTATGGTAGACGCAGAGTCACGTAAGCTTACGTGACTTGGGGATTGTATAAGACTTCGAGCGACGCTGCCCTTCTTCTCCTTTCCTTTCTCTAGCTTTGGATCCTCGTTTATAGACTACCAATTGTACAGGCTTGCGCGTCCCTCTTGCCGTGCTCGTGCCTCGATTGACTGAGTCGCTAACAGTCTCTAAACTTAAAAGACTCCGAGAAGCGTAAGGCCACGTAGCTAACTCGCAGCATTCGACTAACCTTAAGGACTATTACTGTACGCTTTTTGCTCGTAGACGCCATCTTATACCCAAGCGTAACTTCTTAGCGAATGCGCTATTTATACCTACTCCTCTTCAGAGTTATAAGGGTATAGAGATTATTAAGAATTTAATTAGTTTATACTATAAAGACTATTAAAACGCGTACTATCTAAATATGCGGCTAGATAACGACCGGTGTCCGGTTTAAGAATGCCGTACGCCGATATATAGGTAAGTAATCTCTATAAGGTAAGGCGACTTATATTAAATAAAATCTAATAAAAGCCTTTTTTCTCTCTAGCCTAAAAGCTAATAAGAGATGGTTTTATATCTATTAGTATACTAAAGGAAGTTTTAAATATCTCTTTAGTTTTATATGATTTTACTTCTAATATAATAAGTAGATTATAATTAAAGACGTATAGACCGCTTATTACTAGAGTTACTTAGACTAGCTAAAAACTATTCTATGATAATGCGAATTATTAATATTCCGCTACGCCCTTATAATATACAGACATTGCCCTTTCTGCCTTAGGGACTCTAAGTTATTGGCCCCTAATTAAATGTATTAATTTCTTTATATAGCCCGATAGTAAATATATATTACTATATATATTAAAAAAGCGATACGTACCGGCGAAAAGAAGTATTAATTCCCTTTATACGTACGGATATTTCTATTAACTAAAAACCTACTATATTATCTCTAGGACGTCTACATTATTAAGCTCCTAAGGAAAACCTCGGCAGCTATCTAAAAATCCCTTAATACTGGCGAGGGATCTTATAATAAAACGTTTAAAGGCAACTTCGTTAACTACTCCCTTAAAATATTTATAGCCTCTGGCATAAATAATAAACCAGTAATAGGCAAAAGAAAAAGAATAAATATATGCTAATAGATAGTAGTACTGTTGTCTAGCGAATCCGACGATGGCCTAGGAAATTTTAGTATTACGTTATCCTCTAGCGACTCTAAGGATTCTATTAATAACGAAATTGAAAATCCTACCGCTATATTATCCTTAAGTAAAAATAGGGATATTAGCTATAGCTGGAATAAGCCCGAAGGCTTTAGCGCTACCTCCTATCCTAGTTAGCCTAGTAAGGTTAATAATAGCTAGATTAACGTAGATATAAATTGCTTACCTAAACGTTCTAGTATAATATCCGCCAGCCCTGTCCCTATGGATAGTCTTTAAGCGGGAGGAGAGGGTACTTATAATATTTAACAAGTGGAACTGAGTCTAGCTCTTAAGACTATACCTATAAATAAGACTCTAATAGCATTACGCGAGCTTTCCTTAGTCTATAATTATATCCTACTAGCGAAAAGAAGAGCGGTAGCTGTTATTATTCCTTTACGCGCTAAGGATGGCGCCTCTACGCCGGCTAATAGACAGTAAGGCGGGAGGGAACTTGTAGGAAGGCTAAAAGGTAGGCCGAGAATTTAAAAGGATAGCATTTCTTTAGCCGGTGGGCAGAAAGGGCAGAAAAAGTTAGTGGAGAGACTGGCAGGGAGACCGGTAGGGAGACTAAGAAAAATATTATAAACTTCTATTTATAGTTATTAATTATAGTTCCTTTTTATCTCTAAAATTAATGATTATCTTATAAGTATAATAGCTATACCTAAGAATTCATATAGTTAATATATTAATGAGTAGTATTTTCTCTTATCTTTACTAGTGTTGGTATGCTTTAACACAGTGCAATAGACGTAATATACGTGCAGTGCGGTGTGTAGTTGGATTCTTGTCGTTCTATCTACACGTCTTAATGATATATATACGCGTCTCGCGTAGATCACGTGCTCTATGTATATAATACATAAAACGAATATCTACCGACACTGGAGCAACTCTGAAGGAAACTAAATTGTACTATTCCCGTTATTTGTAGCGTATACGCAATAACTGGCTCTTCCGTCTATAATATATAGTAGCTTCTCCTTCAATCCTATCCCTGTTGTATAACGCCTGTAATAGCTTGTATAAGGTAAGAAAACGGGAAGAAAAGGTATATATTGTTAACTTGGTTGCTTGGTTAATATATGCACGGAGTAGAATAGGATTTAGGTAATAGTCCTAGCAGAACTTAGCAGGATTTAGTGGACTTGGTAGAATATGGTAGAATGCCGTAGATTGCCGTTAGATTGCCGCTCGCGGTCGGTCTCTAATTGCTAAGTTAGTAGAAACAGGTGGACGTGTATAAGGTATCGCGGGGGTGTCCTGTAATAATTGCTATCTAATAAAGATACTAAGCTAAGGAGAAGAAGGAGAATTATTAGGGGTAGTAGGTAGATATGTCGCGAGGGCCGCCAAGGCGCTAGTGGTAAGCAAGCCAATAGCGATTTTTCATCCTGGGGATGGAAAATCCTAATTAGCTGGTTGAATTTAGGGTCCGTAGAATATAGCAGGTGGCGTACCCTAGTACTGTTATAACGCTAAGCCAAATCTAAGTTTGTTTATTTAACCTACTCCATAATCTACAGTTCTAAGTGATTGGTATTAATTAACTTCTTAAGGGCCGCAGATGCCTTGCTCTTAGTTATTAAGTTAGTAGGGTTGCTATTACTATTAATCTACTTAACTTCTATAATCTCTCTGCGCTTGTATAACTGACGAAGACATATAACGTCTATTATAAGACGTTTCTCTTGTATAGTGCCTAGCTTGACAAGACATTCGTAGAGTAATTTTAAGTTGGTGTAAAGTACAAGTAGAAGTTCAATCTGTAGGAGTTGTTTAATAGTTAACTTAATCACGGCGCCGATATTAAATCTATGGGCTATTACGTAGAGTTCTAAGGCTAGTACGCTTCTGGTAACTCTCTTACACTTAATTAATAACTAGTGGATAATATTAGCCTTGTATAACGCGTCCTCCAATACTAGTATATATCCTATTTGTGACGAGAGGTCCTTATTATTGGTAAATAAGGCGTTAGTAAAAGCAAGTAGGCGTAATATGTTAATGTCTAATTTGACAAACATAAGGCCTCTTATTAGGTTATTAATCTATAATTATAGTTATTTGTTAAGTTTGGTAATATCTTCCTTCTTAGGGTTAATTACCTGGGCGGTAAAAGAGAGGTTAAAGGAAGCTTCTAGTTAACATATAGAGGTAATATATATACCTCTTGCGCGTTATATAATGTATTATTCCTTTATAGTTAGTGCATTATGGACGATGCCTCTTAAGCTTATAGTTGTAGCTATTTTGCCTAGGTGGACCGTATTTAGGTTCTTATACTGGTGTTTCTAGGTTATTATAATATTGCCTTCTTAAGAGAGTTGGATGATGCATCTATTGAATTTAAGTAATTGCTTAACCATAAGTTGCTCGCGCTCTTTTGCGAGAAATTAAGCCTTTTCTAGATATTGTTGCTCCGCGTCTATAAAGGTGGTATTGGCCAGGAATAGAGTGTTGTTAGTTTAAAGGCCAACAATGCTAAAGTAGTTGGGAGTGTTGCTCTATAGGAGGCACGGGTTGTATGTTAATAAGTTTATATCCAATTCCTTAATATGGTGATTATGGTAGGTTGTAAACTAGTAATTGCCTGCTTCTAGAATACCGTATAAAGGCTTAATTACCTTTAGGATTGAGTTCTTTCTGATGCCTAGTTGGCTTCCCAACTTGTAAGGTGGTTAGATATAGAAGTCTTGGTTCAGCTTTATAAGAGACTGGATATACACCTAAGAGATATCTTGTAGGTATAACTATGTGCCATTACCTCGTAGTATCGCTGCGATGCATAGAATAAGGCGTTGGCTGACTCGTTAAATAGTAGGTGACTGGGTTAGTATAATACCCTTTTTAAGATTGTTATACGCTTAGATAATAAGTCTTAATTTCTTAAAGGCTTTGTTAGTACTGGGGTTCTTAATCTTATTTATAAATCATAAGTTAAAGATTCTAACTCCTGCGGGTATATCCTAAGGGTTAATTATCTTAAATACGCCCTTTTTAATTAGTCCTATAATTTCCTTTTAACGGGATATTTTAAATTGCTTATAGTTGCTATCCTCTTGCAAGAATATAGTGATGTCGGCAGTATTAACGTGAGGGGGATACTTGTGGGGTCTTCCTCTTTCTTGGTAAGGTGGTTGTGCTTCTCTAGTTTTAGTAAGGGACGGTTTCTATATAGAGACGGTTTCTGTGGACGGTTTGTATATATGGACAGTTTTATTAACTTAAATATTGTTAACTTGGGTGCTATTATCTTAAATATCTTTAACTTGAATATTTCTAGGGTCTGTTAAGTACGGTTTAATAGCAGTGCTGCGGAACTTTGTAGGGCCGCTAGGTAGATTAACAGCACACGTTTCTCCTTTAATATTTAGTAGGTTGTATGGTCCTGCCTAGTATCTAGGTTGTCCTATATTGCCTTCTCTCCAAACCAGTACTAAAGAGTTAAGGGGTAGGTTATAAATTGCGGTAGTGCTGGGGCCGTTATATATATTAAGTGCATTTGCGACCTGGCGTTCCGCTTATATTTTCTTTACTTCCTCTATGGCTTTCCTAAATGCAATTGCACGCTATATCACTGTAGGTGAAGGTGCGTCGGAGTCTGTTATTTGGGGGTACGCTCTAAATACTAATAGCGTGGGTATTAGGCCGTCTGGTCCTGCGGAGTTGTTAATTACTTTAAAGGCTATTTACAGTGCTATATCCTTATTAATTCCTGGTATCTTAGAAGTGATAATATGGTATATACGTTATAAGGGGCCGTGGTAATGCTCTACTATGCTAATTAAGTTGTAAGCTTCGACCGGTACGCTCTTTGTAGTAGTGCCTATATTAACCGCGTATTGTTTAAACTCTCTGCTAATAAAGTTCTTTCCTATATTATATACAATCACATCTAGGGGGCCTAGGTATGTGTTAATCTAGCACGCTTATAATATGTCCTATATATACTTAGCGCTGATATTCTATAGCTATCTACCTGTTTAAAATCGGGTGCCTTTATTAATAATATAAAGTACGGGCTTGCTGTTAATGTATATAATATTAATAATAATACAGTAGTTAAAATTAATGTTGTCCTTTAAGGTGAATTTGAATCTGCCTGGTGACTTTCTATGCTTTTAACAGTACAAGTAGTAGTAGGTAATATGCTCGAGGGTCTTATAATTAGCATTATTTTTATAGCTAGCGCGGTCTAATATTCTTTTAAGTTGCTCTACTAACGGATGTCCGAAGCGTCGGTGTAGGCGTCGCAATTCTATGTTAGTTAAATAGTATGGGTTTTGGTTAAAAGACTCTATAATAAATACGTGTAATGAGGTATCCTATAGTAGAAACAGGTGTCCAAATTGGCGTACGACTGGTATGGTCTTTAAGGGGGTTATTAGGATATTCTTTAGGTTGTTAAAGTACACTCGTAAGTTATCTATATCCGCTAGGCAAAGCAGGAAAGGGGTGTTAACTTTAACAACATGGAACTCTACTATACCTATTAGTATAGCTATCTTAATAGAACTAATAGAAGATGTAGAACCTATTCCAAACTATACACTAACTATGCCTCTCGTGGACTCATTTAACTATACTTTATTAATCTTCTAAAGTGCAAGAAACTAACCGTATCCTACTATAGAACGTTTAAAGGCTTTAGTATCGATTATTACACCCATAAACTTTATAGAGGTGTAGCGTGAGGTTGTATTGTACGCAAATGGGTCTGTGTTAGTAGTAAATGCATCTATTATAATATTAATGGTTGTAACTGCGTGGCTATAAGCTCTATTGGCCAGTTCTAAAGCTGTAGCGGTTGCATTATCTAGTTCAATTTTACTATATAAAGTGTAGTATACTGTGGTCTGGTTGTCCTCGTTTAGTAGAGTGTTAGGGTCTATATTAATTACCAGAGCGTTAAATGCGTTAGTGATCTTATTATCCTTATTATTATCCTTATTATTATCGCCTTTGTAATCCATAATATATTGCTTTATTCGCTCCTAGAAGCGGTCCTTAAACTTATTTTTAAACTTAGTCTTAGACTCTTCTTATTCCTTCTTAGTATGTTTTTATGAGCGACATCCTTCCCTATTATATATAAAGCAACGTGGTTTCTGTCGGTTGCGGTTATACGGGGGGTTACTGTGGTTATTACGGTTGTTATAGTTATAGTTGTTGTCTCTTCTATAGAATCGTTAGTCTATAAAAAAAGCTTATGTCTTCTCCGCATACTCTTTCTTGTATGCTATAATAGACAATTAAAGTTTATTAATAAGGGCTTTAAGGTTATCTGGTGGGTTAGAGACTGTATATCTACATACTAGTATTCCCTGGCAAGAAGTGATAATTTTGTTGTAAAGAAAGTCCATAGTTTGTAAGGTAGGTCTAAGGCTATACTATAGTTGACAAAGTCTATAGATTAGTAATTAAAGGCATTTGCTTATAAATTTGTCTGTATTTTCTGCTATTACTATTATAAGTATAATGGTATTCTACTTGTCTAGGTTCTTGCGTTAAAATCCTAGTTCTTTAAAAAAATTCCAAAAATGTTCGCAAGCTTTAGCGAATGGTAAGTAGGATAGTTAGTTTATGTAGAAGTGGTCTAAAGCTAGTCCTTTTAGTATAGTAGGGAATGCTTTAAGGTAAGTTTCTTAGGGTACGTCCGCTTAATTATAGATGTTGTAGAATATTATTAATTTGTAGTTAAGGCTTTTGTTTATACCACCGTATTTCTGCTCCTCCATATATATCTTAGCTGCATTCGCAATTTCCTTACCATAGCCGGTTATAGTGATAGGGCGGTTCTCCTTGTCTGTAGGTTGTATGTAGAGTTGCTATGTTATTATTGTAGGTTGAGGTGTAATAGATGGTATAAAGGTAGAGGTAGTCGTATGTTGAGGTATAGCGGGAAGTATAGGCACTAAGGAACATCCTACTTGTCGCTCCTCTGGGGTTCCGTGTGTCTTGTAGTACTTAATATATCTTAACTTAATACTAGTGCCGAACTTATTCTTAAGTGCATTTATCTTTTCTCTAGTCTATTCTGTTTGGTCTTCTTCTTATGCTATATTATATAAGGACTGGGGAAGTAATTTGCCTTGTTTGTGGTTGGCGTTAACCTATACTCCTCTAATATTTATACAATTACGTAGTTTCTAAAGCCAATATGAGGAGATTTTTATAAAGATATTAACTGTAAAGTCTTTAAAATCTCCTTAGAACGACTCCTAGAGTGTTAAGTCTATCTAGTTGTATATCTCCGTATATACGTACATCTTGCATTATACGTAGTTGGTTAGCTCGTCCTTAGTGACTTCCGTTAGGTTAATTCTATCTTCCTATTTAGTTGCTTCTTTCTCCTAGTCTTTCTCTGTTCCTGACATCTTATATTTTATGTATTATTTGGGTAAGGTAAGGTGTTTTGATTTGTAAGGTAAAGGTAGGGGGGGCGGTTAAGGAGGCGGTTGAGGAGGTGGTTAAGGAGGTAGTTTAGGGGCGGTTTGAGTTATTGAGTAGGGTAAGGTGTTCTGCGTAGTAATTCTTCTGAAATAGATAGAACGAGATATCTAGAAGTTGTTGTGAATACCAGATAAGTACTCCTAGGTGGTTTCTCTTCTTCTCTTTAATTAAAATAGGCTGATATGAAAGGTAGATAAGTACAACTATCTTCTAATCTGCTGCAAGGTGGATAGTATAACTGTCTTCTAAGCTATCTGTGTGTTTCCTGGTCTGTGCGCGCTTACTGATTAGTGTTGGTATGCTTTAATACAATGCAATAGACGTAATATACGTGCAGTGCGGTGTGTAGTTGGATTCTTGTCGTTCTATCTACACGTCTTGATGATATATATACGCGTCTCGCGTAGATCACGTGCTCTATGTACGTGATACATGAAACGAATATCTACCGACAACTAGTGTATAATAAATAATTCAACAGGCCTTCGGCGTAATTATAGACTGCCCTTACCTAAATTAACATTAATAAATAGCCTTTTAGGATATTTTGCTGAAGTATAGAATTTTATACAACGTTACGTAGGAATACCCTTATAAAAGAACTAACAAATATAGGCTTAGCTGGGGCATCTCAAGAGACATCTTCGTCCGGGGATACCCGCCAGCCTATAATATTTTTCTTTAAGTAATGTAATAGAAGGAAACTATGCTCTAACTCCTATATCCCGTAAATAGTAAAGTTACTAGTCTTTTAGGTGGTCTTATATAGGGGATTAGGACCGTAAGAGGCGAAAGCTATGCTTATATAAAAGCTTTAGGTACGTTAGCCACGTCGAAGATAATAACCAATAGGTAAATATTAACGTTAATACGGTTCTTAATAAGTACGAGCAACCGCACAGAGTAATTTAGAAGATATAACTATAGTTTAAGAAGATAAACAAGCTGCTAATTTGGCAGGGCTACTCCGGCAGAATTTCTAGGAGAGTTTACTGCCTAGGAGAGATAACCTTGGGACCCTTAGAGAGCGGGGTAAGCGGATATTCTAATAATCTAAAGGGCTGAACTAATACCAAGATATAGTATCTGTGGCATCTTATATTGGGGTTCGGAGCTCCTAGGAGAATACACTTTCTAAAAGAGCTAGTTTTAGGAGATATACAATTCTAGGAAAATCGGTTATATAAGGAGGGCGGTATAGCGAGTATCTTAGGATTTCCGAGCTTCTAGGAGGAGTTTACTCCTAGACGCCCTATACGTCCTAGGGGAACACAGCTCCTAAAAGCCTCTCTCCTATAAGCATTTGTCCTTCTCTAAATATATACATAGGAGTTTTATAGCGCTATAAGACGGAACAATTATTTCTCCTAGGATTATACCCCTTTTAGAATCAGCTCTCCTAGACTAAGGGCCCTCCTAAGATTAACTCTTTTAGATATTAGAGCCCTCCTAAAAGCTCTATACCCCCAATCCTAAACTACTAACTTGTATTATATAAGTCTATTTATTTTCCTATCAAGCAGTTCCCCTAAAATCGTTTCTCTCCTAGTTACTGCGCTATGGCTTTTGTGAAATCATAGCCAATATCTTTATTCGTTAAGTTAATGTATTTATCTTTACTTAGCTCTTCTGTCTAATATTACTAGGGTTTCGAGCGGCCGGATTACAGACGCTGTCGCTTTGCTATGTAGTAAGCACGTAACCCTATTATCGATTCCTAGCGCCAGTAAGAGAGGAATAAGAGAATTAGGCCTACGCGCATTCGTATAGGGCTCTTTAAAAGGCCGAAAAAGGCTCGCCAGCCACTGCGCCTTAGTAAGCTATATGTATATACCCAGCTCTAGATCTAGAAGCGGAATAGGATAAATATTTAAGTGTATTTTCTTTAAAGCAATGCCGTATACAGCCGCTTTTATCCAATTTATGCGGTCTGGCATATCTAATGCCTTATCCATTACAGCCTTATTAGCTAATAGTGCTACTACCTAAGCTACTAAAATTTACACCTTTATAAGGTACTCTTTAATCCTTTATAATTCTAAGAGTATAACCCTATTATTATTTAGGCGTCTCTTAATTCTCCTCTTAAGTATACTAAAGGCTCTCTTAGTCAGTTAATAAGGGAAAAATAATAATGGCGAATTGTTATGCCTTACAACTGCGCTATCCTCTAACCCTTTAGTAAACTGGGAGAGTATCTATTTAATAGCTCCGCTAAATCTAAGCTTCCATTAAAAGAAGGTAGGGCCTATAAGCTATTAATTAACTTAATTATTCTAATTTTACGCTTCCCCCTAGTTTGACTAGCGCCCTATTATCGCCATTTTATATCTCTTCCCATTAAGATTCACTATATAATATTTTCCTACCTTAATAAGGTATGGGGGGAAGGATCCAGCTCCTCCTATAGTCAAATTACGGCACATTTATAATATGGCGCCTATATTATTAAGCCAGTATATCGGCTCAGTTTTTAAGTCTTAGTTAAGTTAGAGTTTAGGTTTAGCTCTCTAACCAGCTAAGCGTAAAGAGTAAAGAAAAGAGGCGAAGAGGAAGAATAGAAGATAGAGAATAAGACGGTAGCGGTTTTATTAGGGGGTTAATTAGACGCTAAAAAGGAGTATATAATTTTAGCTGTAAATAAGGAGGTTATTTTTAGAAGACTCTAAGAGAGTTTAAATTTAGGTATTTAACGTTCCATTATCTATTTTACCTTTAGGCCATTGCTTTCCTATAGGCATATTAACCTTTTATTTAGCTATTATACTTCTAAGTCTATCCTATAAGCTTAAGCTCTAGGTTTTACCTCTAGTAAAAGTATGCGGCGTTTAAACCCATAAACACTTACTAAAAGAGAGGAACTATTTACTTTATTAAGGTCTATTCGGGAGGGCTCTTTAAGGTAAGTCGCTTTTATTACTAGAAATTCTTTAAAAGCTTAGAGAAGCTAGCCTATAAATAAATATTATAAAATAAATATTCTATATCTAGATAGCAGTAGGTTTAAACGCTATATACTTTTACTAGAGGTAAAATCTAAAGCTTGAGCTTGTAGGGATAGACTTAAAAGTATAATAGCTAAATAAAAGGTTAATATGCCTATAGGAAAGTAATGGCCTAAAGGTGGGATAGATAATAGAATATCAAATACCTAAATATAGACTCTCTTAGAGTCTTCTGAAAATGGCCTCTATTGTTTATAGCCAAAATTATATACTCCTTTTTAGCGTCTAATTAATCCCCTAAAACCGCTATTATCTTATTCTCTATCTTCCTTTCTCCCTCTTTGCCTCTCTTCTCCGCTCTTTATATTTAGCTAGTTAGAGAGCTAAACCTAGACTCTAACTTAACTGCGACTTAAAAACTAAGCCAATATACTGGCTTAATAATGCAGACGCCGTATTACAAATGCGCCGTGATTTAACCACAGGAGGAGCTAAATCATTCCCCTCTATACCTGGCCTTGCTAGTGCTAGGCCTTAATAGGATATGTCGATGTATAGATCTAGACTATATACGCTTCCTTATTACCTATAGAACCACTAAGCTCTACTACGTCTTAGGGACTTAGTTTTATGTAACCTAGGTAGCTGAGTTCATCAAGGATATTAGGGGGTATGTATTAGCAGCATTCCGCCTCCAATTTAGAGTTAGAAGGGCTTTAAAGACATTAGAGCCTCGCTGTCTCCTATATAGTAAAAGTAGTAGAGGTGTTTAAGTGGTCTATAGAGAGAGCTTTAGATGCTATGCTGCGTGCTAGGTTACGCTTATAGTCTAAGTTAACTTACGCTTGCTATCTTAGTAAGGCCTCTAATTAAAGTCGACTGTAAGCGTCTAAATAGAGAATAGTCTGCTTATACGACTTCTTTATTTATTCCTAACCCTACGCTAGCTATAGCGCCCTGTAAACTCGCAATGGAACTAGATATCTATACTTATCCGAAATTTAATCCTAGCCGGCTTTTAGTTACGCAGTAGGCGGCTCCTTTAAATAGACGTAAATTTTTCTCTTTCTATACTATACCTTCTACCTATCTATTTACTACTCCGCTAAAGAGTAAAACGTACTCTTAATAATGACTTTACTATTAATATACCTTTTAACTTTAGTATTCTATACAACCTCCTTAACGAGCTTAATAGAAACCGTACTAGAAAATCATCGAAAACCCCTAATGCCCTAGGTCCTAATATCGAAATAGTTTTTGCCTAGTTTAATAAGCATAATTAAATCATTCTATAAAAAGGACTAGAAGCCGTTGCCTTCTTATTATATCTATTTCTAGAACGTAGAGTAGATCGTATCTTTAATTTATAAGAAAAGCGCCTTAAATCGATTATTAAATAAGCTTAAGGACTTAGTATAACGCGTTTAAGACAATTATAAAATTGGAGGGCCAGAGATGGTGCTGACTTTGCGTCCTGTATAGAGCGCTTAATATCTATAACAGATGCGGAAACTAGATATAATTTAAGCGTGACTCTTAAAGAGCTTAATAAGACTTTAGACCGGGTTATAGCTATGTTATCCTTTTTATCTATTGACCTAAAGGAAAGGATTAAGGCAAAATATGCGGAGCCGATCCGGACTTATGACGCGCTATTAAGAATATTTTAGAGATTATATGGTTTTAAAGCTAAGTAGATGGTTTGTATAATCCTAAAGACATATAGTCTAGTATAAATTCCGGAAACGCTAGCGATGTAAAAGTTCTACTTCCTTTTACCTAACGTCCTAGGTTTTTAGAAATCTTTTAAGGCTGCCGTAAGTCTCTTGTCTAGAACCTTAATTAGGCATATACTGGCCTAGCCAATAAAAGATCTCAAAGCTCTGCTTAGAGAAGTTGCGGTATATAAGCTTATACCTTAAATTAGGGTTATAGTTATACAACTAGCCTACAATAAGGTAAGAAGTATTAAGTATTACTATTAATTAGTAAGGGGTAGGCCTCTAAGTGTTAAGCGAAAGTACGATGGCGAATATTATTAAGTGTATATTAATCTAAGTAAAGGAAGGGATTATATTAAAATCTTCTCTAAAAGCGGAAGGGACTTAACCAACGATTATATAGGCCTATATAGAGTGCTACGAGATAGCCTAATGCTTAAATCCGTAGAGTGTAAAATTAAGAAGTAATATATCTTAGAGGGAGAGCTGCTAGTCTAGAATAATAACAACAAGTGAATTAAGCCTTTCTATAAGATCCGTAAGCATATATAACAATTAGGCCGCTTTCTTAGGACTAGCTAAGACTCGCCTATAGATCTATATATGTTAGATAATCTGTATTCTCTAAAGGCGTGGGTCACATACGCGAGTCACGTGCACTGTAAAATCTCTTCGTAGCTCGCAGCCCTAGGGCCCCAAGACAAGAACAACATCAATCAACGATTAAGTCAAGATTATCAATCAATCAACCCATTTCATCAATGAACTGCTCTATCTGAATTATCTAACAGTTATAAGCCCGGTCCGCCAACTTAAGAAGCTATTTAGCTATTATTCAATCATTTGAAGAAATTCTATCTCATTGTTAGACTCTGACACCTTATCGTTAAGACGTAGACTCTGATAGAAATCCTACCTTAATTGTCACAAGACGAGTCTTTGACGAGATTCCACGAGATTCCATAAGATTCCACCTCAATCGTCACAGGACGATCCTGATGACAAGGACGACCCTGACGATAAGGACGATCCTGTTGACAAGGACGATTCGAACGACGAAATTCCATCTCAATTCCTCCTTTACCTATCAGTCAAATGACTCCACCAACGTTGAGTTCGTCGACGACGATCATCCTCAATAAGCCAGAAGACTGGGAGCAATGGCTATGGCAGCTCCGAGCCCTCGTAGATCAGCGAATTTGGGCCCACGTTGACCCAGACGATGCAGCACCTTAACGAGGTCTACTATAAGAACCAGCCTATCCAGAAGTTATAGATTTTAATGAGAATGCAACCTTGTATGCAGAGTTGGTAACAAGCAAGCTGGCTTGCTAGCTTGGCTTGCTTGCTTGCTTACTAATCAAGTAAGCCAGCAAGCTAAAAAGCCTATTTTGGGCAAGCAAGCAAGCTAAATAAGGCTTTGCTTGCTTGCCCGCTTGATAGGAAATATATATATAAGTTTTAGTTAAGATTTAAATCTAGTAATACACTTTTAGTGTTGAGTTTAATAATTTCGCATACAAATATACTCCGTTTAATTATTTTTCCGCGCCAACCTTTCTTACGCGTTAAGTCGCAAGGAGATCTTTCTACTATAACCCCCCAAGATATTACCAAATAAGTAGCTATCTACTAGCCCTACTATTAGCTATGCCTTATAATCTTACTAAAGCTAACCTAAACGCGATAGCCACTCCAACGCCTACAATCACACTTTCCAAAGCTGTCGCTCCAGATGCCTCCCCCTCACTTTTAAATAATAATAATTATGAGACAAATTATAATGGAATTAACTGGTAACAACTCGGCTAATATCAGAAGCCATTTAGAGCCTTAGAAAGGAACCCAAGCTTTATCTATAGGTATAGATATCGGCTTCAACATTGCACTAGCAAGCAACTTTATTGGGAATGTAGGTATTGCCATCAGTATGCTCTACCTAGTGGCCAATTTAATATTACCTCTACTACTTCTTCTACGTCCCAACACCTTGCAGAAGAAAGGAAAGGCCACGGCTACAATAAACATGGCGTAATTGAATTTGATAAAAAGCAGAAAGCTATAGTACTTAAAGTACTTACTAAAAAGCATAAGATTTCTTAAGGCCTAATAAATAACCTTATTAGCGGCTTTAATAAGACAACCTTCTAGCAAGCCGTAATTAAGTGGATTACTAACAATAATCATCCTCTGTGAGAGGTTAAAATACCTTCCTTCTATATTATAATAGCTGCCGCTAATCCTAACGCCGAGAAGTGGATTTAGAAAAGCCATCAATTAGTTTAGCTTCACATAATGCAGGACTACGAGGCCTATCAGTCAGCCATAATTAATGAGCTTGCGTGCGCCCGTTTAAAGCTTTATTTCTTATTCAACAGCTGGACTACACGCAGTAGTAAACATTCTCTTACCGACATATATATTCACCACCTTAATCGCGAAGGCAGAGTTGTTAACTACTTAATCGCTCTGCCAGAGCTACTCGGCCGTCATATAGGAATTAACTACGCGGAAGTAATTGGCAACGTTCTTACCCATTTTAATGTCAGTAAAGAGAGGCTTAGCTATCTTATTACTAATAACGCCGCCAATAATGGTACTTATATAAATCATCTATCTACCAAACTTGGCTTTAAGAAGGAGGATCGTTAGATTCAATGCGCGGCTCATACACTCAATCTAGCGACCTAGTCAATTTTATTTAGAAAAGACAAAGACGTATATAAAAATAAGGATTCAAATATACCAGTATATTAATTAATAAATCTTAACTTCCTACTCCCTTACTGACTTCTACTAAGCAGGACGAAGAACGTTTCCTTAAAGAATAGCAAAGGGAAGGTCCCCTTGGTGTTCTTATTAATATCCTCAATTTTATTAATACACATCAGCTTTATTAAATCTTTAAGGATTACTAGTAAAAGAAGCAGAGCGATCCACTAAAAGCTAGCTTTAAAATTCTTAAAGTAGTCAAGCCAGTTAAAACTAGGTAGAATAGTTATCACAACGCCTTTACCTAAGCTGTCCTTCTTCGTGGCCTAATCAATTTAATTGCGCAATATATAATTAACAAATATGAGAAGGAAGTGGCTCCTCTAGTAGCCAAAGGGAAGTCAGTACCTCCACCTCCCCCAGTAATTATAGGTGGGGCCTTAACCTTATACAATTGGGACGTTATCATTAACTACATTAATATCCTATTACTAATTCGCGAAGCTACTAAGATGCTTAAAGCCAGAGGTAAATCGGGCCTATACGGAGCGATTTGGGAGGTTATTCCTACACTTAATTGGCTGTTTAAGCTCTTTAAGGAAAAGAAGGCTTGAGTAGGCAAAGCAATAATAGAAGATTATCCAGATTAAGAAGCAATTAAGGACCACTACGTAATTAACCTTAATTGTGGTTGGTTAAAGCTTTAGAAATATTTTAAGAAGCTTAATAAGACTCCCGTCTACTACGCAGCCGTCCTACTTCATCCTCTCTATAAACACTTCTGTAAATATATATAGGCAGATCACCCAGATTGGCTAATTAAAAACGACACAGCCTTCCTTAAGCTTTGGCATCAATACAAAGCTCAACCAGAGCCTCTAGCTACATCATCAAATCAGTCGCAGAAACGGGCACACGCGGCGTTAGGTAGAGACGACTACATTCGCGCCAATACTCGTAGCTCTTAAGGCCTTGTTAATGTCGACGAATATAAGGCTTGGAAGGCTTAAGAGCCTCTTAACAATGATTACCCACTCGCAAACGATTCTATATTATATTAGTGGCAGGAGCAATTAACTCAGCCAAAGCTCTTAAGGATGGCTCTTAATATATTAACTATACCAGCCATAAGCGATAACTGCGAACGAGCATTCAGTAAAACTGGTAATTTTTTAGAGCCGCGTCGATTAAGGCTCCGCCCTAATATTATTACTACTTTATAGTGTAATCGCAGCTATAAAAAGATAGGCTTTAAAAGATCTAGTAAAAGTAGTAAGTTCGCCATAATCTATATAGGAAACAGCTAACGTTTAGGTGCTTTAGTAATAGAGTCCTTATTGTTAAGACCAAAGCCTCCCTTAAAACCGTCCTTAACACCACGCCAAGCCTTATAATAGCTATTACTGCGCAAATATACTGTATAATTACTGCAGGTTATAGCCGCGGAGGAGCTTTGGGGTGGCTTACAGCCTTAATTTTATATACTATACCAAATTTCTATATAAAATCAATTAAGCGGCTAAGTAAGCAAGCAAGCAGACAATTTATTTCAAACAAGCCAAGCAAGCAAGCTCAAGGTGTTAAAAATTGCAAGCAAGCAAGCTGAAGCTGCTCAGCTTGGCTTGCTTGCTTATTACCAACTCTGCTTATATACACAGCTCTTAATAAATCAACAGAGAACGTATAAGAATAGTAGATAATACTATAACCAGGATATAAAGTATTTTCTGAAATAGGAAGAGAATCTATAATAGATACACACCTAGATTATATCTATAGTATTAATTTAGAAGAAGCTACTGCTTAACCCTTCCTTAACAGTTAAAGAATAGTTATCTTAGCTAAAGGAGAACACAGAACCTACCTTATTATTTATTAGGAAGAAGGTATAATACCAGTACACAGAAGCCCTTAAGGGGTTTAAACAGTTATTAAAATTAAATTAGTGGTTAGATTAATAGGAACATATAATATTACTAGGAGAGAAGTACAAGATCCCTTAAATGTCTAATAGAATCTGGCTTTAAGATTTGGCAGAAGTTATTTAACCTTTTAGCGATGCCTACTATATAAAGTATATAACAGTGCAAGTGTGGGTATTAAATGAGCGACTTAATTCTAAATCTATGGAAATCAAGTAAACTAAATACATAAAAGTAGACCCGGAACTCCGTAGTCTATGACTCAATATTTAACCATATCCAAGACATATAAGGGTAGCGTTAATTGTGTCTCGGAGCCTCTTAGGCAACAACCTTATATCTTAACGTAGTGTTAGTAAACTGTTACACACCCCCCCAGATTTAACAGTGTAGTTAAAGCTATAGAAAATAAAATAAAGATAAAAGCTATACTAAAATAGGAAATTTAGATATAACTTTAGGAGTAGTATAGGGTAATACTTAGGAGTCTTTATTAGTTATAGCAGTAATCTAATATCAAATGTCCACTAAATTTAATTACTTTACCCATACCTCGTGCCTTTAACAGGGTAGGATCTTAGTAAGGCCATCAGCAGGCATCTTGTCTATAGGGACCCATTATATATCAATCTTTTTGTCTTAGACTTCCTGTCTAAGCCAGTGCTAATAGACGTCAATATATCATAGCTTGGTGTTAAGCTTTAATATATCCTGTCTTAGGAGTTATATAGTCTGCATATTATATAACAATGCAGTATAGGAGAATTAACTAAGCAACTTAATTCTAAATCTATAGAAATTAGATGGTATATATATATAAAAGGTGTAGACAATAAAGGGGAAATTAACTAAGTTGGTGGGCGAGTTAGTAACCAAGTTGGTAAGCGTATTAGTAAGTGAGTTAATATATAGACAAGTTAGTGGTGGTTTAGCAGGGTACCATAGTCGGTTACATATTATCGCATAGTAGGGTAAAATCGCGTTCTAAATTGAGACCAATTGTTTTAAAGAAACGCTGCCACCAGATAATTTTAACAGCGGCAGTAGACAGGGAGAGAAGCTCCGCTTTAGTAGTTAAGCGAGTTACTAATTATTATAGGGTTACCTTCCAATCAATTAGTCCTCTAAATAGCATAAAAAGGTATCCTTAAGAGCTCTATTTAGTCTCTTTATAGTCCGCAAATGCTGCGTTAGATGCTCCATAAAAGGTAATATCTTCTCCTTTAGGGTTTCTAAAGTAGACATATGCTCTAAATACTTCGCTAGAGTATTTAATAGCTATAGATTTTGTTTTAAGGCAATAGGCAATAGCTTGGTTTAATGCATCAAGGTGCTTTTAATTTAGATTAATAAGGAATTCGGCTAGCTTTAAATACATCTTTATAATATCAGGCCTTCTAAATACAGCTAGGTAAGCCAGTAAGCCAACCCATTACTAATAAGCTAGTGTTCTTTAAGGGTTCATTTGCTAGTTAGACGGAATCAGTTCGTTAGGTAGTAATATTTTAGGGAACCTTTCTAGTTAGATATTAAATCAACTGGCTATCTTTTTAATATAGGAGTCTTAGCAGAGCCAGAGCTTTCTGCTTACACAATCTCATTTAATTCAAATTCCTAGGAACTATTATAGGTCTCCTAGTGCACAGATCTCATATTAATATAAAAGTTTAGCTTTAAATTCTTCTAATCTTTAAAGGTCCTTTTTAGCAAATAGAACGGCAATATTGTTTATATAGAAGAAGACAATAAGTCGTCTATTAGTATAAAGGCAGTTCGTACCTAGGACAGGCTTTAACCCAAATTTAGCCAGTGTATTTATAAGCTCTTTATACCAAAGTAGTGGTAAGACCTTTAATCCATATAGCGCTATAAATAGCTTTAGGATATATCCATTTTAATCAAAGCCTTCTAGGCAATAGCAGTAGACTAGCTTAACTAGTCTTGCATTCATAAATGCGTTCATAGCATTATACTGTTAAATCTCCAAATCAAATACAGCTGCTATAGCCATAAGGGCACAGAATATTCAAGCAGCTAGGGTTGCTGCATAGGTCTCTTCCTTAGTAATCTATAGGTCTCCGCGGACGCACAGTTAAGCTTTTAGCTTTTATAAGTAGCCGTCACTATTAAACTTATATTTAAAGACCCATTTTAGTAAAAGGGTCTGCTCGTTATATACTTCTTCTTTTAGTACAGTCTTAAATATCCCTCAGCGTTTTAGGTCATTGTATTCTTTTTCCATAGCCTTTTAAAAGCCAGTAGTCAAAGGGTGCTTTCTTAGCTTTTTAAGGTTCCTTAGTTTAGGAGGAAGATTATCTCTATACAGAGAGGATCTAGTTTGGTTAATATCTTTTACTAGTCCTATAGCAAAGCTAGCGTAGTAACTAAATAGGGTAGGTATATTAGCTAGTACTGCTGCATACACTTGACATTAAATTCGTTTAAAACCTTCTGGTAGGACAAGGTTAGCGGAAGGATCAGCCAAGACCTTATTAGCTTGTGGAGCTATATTCAACAGTTCTGGCGAACCTAGCTGGGTAGGAATTGCTTTAATTGTATCCAAGATATCATCTTAAAGTCCTCCCAGTATGGTGTTTGTTTCTAGCAGATCCAGAGATACCATTCTGCTAAGTATTAGTAGCTGTTTAATATCCTTTATAGGAAGCTCTGCTGAGTCGCTTAATATAGTCATTTAATCTGCATTTAAGGTAGGTCTATATAGGATAGATTTATCCTTAGATTTGTCCTTATGGAAAGGTTCTAGCAGACTAATTGCCTAAATAGTGTCTTCTAATGCTTCCCTAAGTAGGTAATTAATATTTTAACCCTTGGGGTTATAGAACAAGGTCTTATTAAATATAACATCTCTGGTTTAAATAACTTTATAAAGACTTAGAATCCAGATTTAATAGATATTTATTAAATTATAGCCAACTAGATATCCAATTAATGCACAAGGAGCTAGCTTATCTCCTTTTCTAACTTATTTATTCAGCGTATAGGTCTTACAACCGTATTTATGCATATAGGTAAGTAATAGCAGCTTACTATAGGCAACCTTATACGGAGTTTTCCACCCTAGCTACTCATTTAGTATTTAATTAAGTGCATAGCCAGCAGCAAGAAAAGCCTCTAGTCCTAAAAATAGGGGTAAGGATACTTCTAGCTGCATAGACCTTAATCGTTCCATAAGGGTTCGTCCTAATCATTCTACTCCACCATTTTATTCTTTGGTATATAGTGCTCGGCATTTAAAGGTAATACCTTCATCTGCACACCACGTATCTAGGGTATCTTCTATTTATCCAAATACTTATTTATTATCGCTCTAAAAAAAGACAACGTCTTAATAGAATTATGTTTTAATTAAACGGTAAGTCTTACAAATAGTAGGTAGGATAGTAGCTTTGTTCCTATTCTTGGCGGTATACACAAAGTTAAATTTGGAATACATGTAATACAAATGCATAATATATCTATCGCCGTTATACCCTAGTACTCCAAGGTAGATAATATCAAATGCTAGCCGTTTAAATAGTTAAGTGGCTAGAAATTCGTATTCTCGTCTTTAAAAGATCTGCTGTATATACTTTGCTAATAAGCAAACTTCACATTCAATTTTAAGCGGTGCTTGTTTATTGGTTTTAAATTCGGTCAGCTCTGCGCCAATAACATACTTAGGAAGCTATATAATAGCATTAGGTCCTATATAGCCGAGTATCTTATGCTATCTTATAGCTGTGGCTCCAATTAGTTTATGGGCCATTCAGCTTAGCTAAAATCTTCCTATTAAGAAGGTTAATTAAGTTATTAAGTCTAGGGTATTTTTAGGCTCTCTATATATTAGTGCCCAGTAGCCCCCTAGTCATTTTGCATAGTATACTATTTCGCCAGTTACTGTCAGATAATCTGTATTCTCTAAAGGCGTGGGTCACGTGCACGAGTCACGTGCACGAAGACACGTCACTGAAGACACGTCAGATCAAGGTCAAAAAGACACGATACAAGATCATCAATCTATGAACCCATTTGCATCAATGAACTCATCTATTTGAACTTCGTGACAGTTACTAGACAGTATAGTAAGTTTCGTCCTAAGTTAAAATAGATATCGTTATTAGTAGCTCTTAAGAGTGCTACAATATTTATAAATATAGTAGGTACTAGTGCTATATGGGATAGCTTTATTTTTAACTTCCTAGTAGGTGTATTAACAGTAATGGTTACTGTTCTATAAGCTTATATTTTTTTAAAATTTCCGCTAGCAATCAGGTAGTCGTCTTCTGCTACTGGGTATAAGAAGGTAAAGTCTTCTTTATTGTTATAGACGTGGGTATCTGCGCTAAAGTTAAGTATCCAGGTATTCTAAAGTTCAAAAGGAGTTTGACCAGTACTAAATACAACAGCATAGCTAGTTGGTTTAGTAGAAGGTAGGGTTTTAGAATTAAAATTAATTATAGATTCTATGCTCTAATTGTTCTCCTTTACTTCCTATTCTCTTTTTTAAATTTAGTTAACAATGCGTTTGATACAAGGTATAGATAAGATAGCTTTATCTACTTTCTTCTAGACGTCTGCCTTTATTCTCCTTTACTTCCTATTCTCTTTTTTAAATTTAGTTAACAATGCGTTTGATCCAAGGTATAGATAAAATAGCTTTATCTACCTTCTTCTAGACGTCTGCCTTTGGTCTCCATCCTTAAGGACGCTTATGCTTAGTAATATAATAGCAGTCGTTAAACCAATGTATAATGCCGCATATGCATTCCTTATTCTATCTCGAATTTAAATTTAAATTGCTGTTGGAATTGGAATTGCCATTAAAATCTAAATTGGAATTGTTTTAAAGGGTTGCAAATGCAGAGTTATTAGCAGTTAAGGTAGACGATGCTTACTGCATACAGTAGTGCTCCTTAAATTCCTTAATAAGGTCAGTAATAGATAGGGCCTCTTTATCCTTCTATTCTTTTTAAATAAGATTTACTTCTAGTGCTCCTACAAAGCTAGAAGAGATGGGTTTAATTGCTTATACAAAATTATAGTGGGGCCTAAATCCCTATACGTCTAAAAGCTCCAATTTCTCTGCTAGCTTGTAGACGCTCCTCTAGTTATTTAACCATTTTTTAATGCTCTACTTTTTGTTATAGGCTTTAAGAGCCATATATTAATTTAGGACATCGCGCTTTTAACCTAAGGTAGTAGGGGCAAGTACAGTCTTTAACTCTTAAAGGCGTTCATATACCGTTCCGAGGTCTTTAATAAGAGGGAGGTAGGCTACTAATATTATACGGACGATATAATTACTAATATCATTTATGGCTTGCTCTTGCTTCTAATGCACGTAGAGGTCATCCTTATATTCCATATATAGTTAATTATAGGCAATAAGTTGGTTTAGATCTAACTTAGCTATTAACATAGCAGTAGGAAGCTGTCACGAAGTTCAAATAGATGAGTTTATTGATGCAATGGGTTGATTGATTGATTGATCTTGACTTAATTGTTTATTGATGTCGATAATCTTTTATCGTGTCTTTTTGACCTTGATCTGACGTGTCTTTAGTGACGTGTCTTCGTGCACGTGACTCGTGCACGTGACCTACGCCTTTAGAGAATACAGATTATCTAACATACCCCCTTAGCTTTAAGCTCTTTGAGGTCAAAGCTAGCCACCTTCTCGTGTCTGTTAATGAGTTAATTAAACCGTAATCTTATCTAAATTCTTCTGTCTTGCTTTAATACTGTCCCTTAGGTCCTCTAGTTGCTTCTCCTTATCTAGCTGCTCCTTAATATTCACCATCCCGATCATATTAATAAAGCTTTAAAACCTCTGCTTGGGCAGGGCCTTTGTAAGTCTATTAGTGATTATCTTCTTTATTGCTATTTATTAAAATTGTACTTGTCTTATTACGTATTCCTAACGTAGCCAGTATTAATAGATATTAATGTGTTGGAGCTTTGTAATTAGCTTTGCCATATCTTCCGTAATTAGTTGGAGCGTCTGTATGTTATTATATTTGATAATTAAGGGCTTGTTTAGGCGTAACGTTATTGCTTTAAACAGCCTACTAATAAAGATAGCTTTCTTTACTGTCTGTAATAGGGCTAATAACTTAGCTTTTATACTTAACGTTATTACCATACCCTGCTTGTTTGCTCTCTAGGTAATCAGCCCCCTAAATAGCTTTATAATATATCCTTGCGAGCTCTTTCTATTAACGGAGTTGTCCGCGAATAATGTATTGCTGGCATAGATAAATGATTGCGCTTTACCTCTACTGTCTCTTCTGTTGTCTTGTCCTTTGTTGCGTATTCCTTTGTCTCTCCCTCTACCGTTCGTTCCTTCCTTGTCTCCTCTATAGTAGATTGCTCTGCTCCTCGTGCTATATAGGTACTGGATTACTCTATCTGCTGCTTAATAGTGCTCTTAGCTTGGGTTCTGATTGAATCTTGCCAACTATAATACTGTAAAAGCAATATCTAGACGCGTTATAGTGGCTACATAAAGTATTAAACCCATTTTTCTCTAATATAGCATCGTAGAAGCTGCTTCTTTTAGTAGGGATATAGGACGGACTAGTAGGTCTATATTAGGGGACGGAAGCGTTGGACGGATTAATTAGTGATTAGTAGGGAGGAGTTCTGATTCTACCATAGGAGTATCTAGAAGACGCCCTCTAAGATCTATCTTATACTAGTTAGCTATCTTCTTAATATAGGCTTTTTAGGATAGCCACAGGAGCCTCTGGCTATAATTGTGTAGTATGTGGATTCCTAGGAACTATTTTAGCTTGCCAAGGATACTCATCTGGTATTCCTTGTATAGCTCCTTAATTGCTTCTTAAGCTTTCTTCTTATCTATCTTTTGGTAGTAGAAGACAATATTGTTGATATAAAAGAAGATAACTATTCCACCTTTTAGCATGACATATGGCTCTTAAGGTACCTTTTTAAAGCCTAATTTGTTTAACGAGCTTGTGAGATTCTTCTGCTATAATAGTGGTGATTGTTATAGTCTGTATAAGGCTTTTCTTAAGTGCAGTACTTTATCTTTCTTTCCTTTGTTAAACCCTGGTGGTAGCTTTATATAGACAACCTTGTTGAGATTATAATGGATAAACGCATTAACTATATCTATCTGTGTCGTTTCCAGGTCGAATTTTGCGGTGATTGCTATAAGGGTTTGAAAGGTTGTACTAGCTAATGTAGTAGCTTTTGTAGGTAGGTCTTCTGGGGCCTATTAATTTCCGCATACTACTAAGCGTGCCTTGCATTTCTGGAGAAATCCGTGCTTGTCCGTCTTGTAGATGAATACCTATATTAAGCTAAGGATCTGCTGTCCCTTTACATGCTTCTTTTCTGTTTCTTAAAACAACCTTATTTAATAATAAGATTGGAGATAGGCTTGTTAAGCCTCTTAGAACTAATCTTAAAGAGGATGCGTATTAAGGTCCTAGATTAACTAAGGTGGCGGAGGTAGGTTCTTCCTATGTAATCTAATATCGCGTATTCTGCCTAATTTCAGCTTGCTGTCGTTAAGTTAACTATTAAGGTTAAACTTCCTTCCTGCTAAGAAGGCGCCGTGATAGGCTAACGTAATCCTTTTGGCAATAAAGTCTTTAAACCTATTATCGCTGGCTTCCTTAAATGAGTCTTTAACTAAGTTGTTGGACACCCCCTAAGTATTAAACGCATCTCCTGCTTAAAGAGCGACGTCTTAATTAGTACCTTATACACCTAACTTTATAGGATACTTGACATAAAAGGTATATAGAGATTCTTTGTCTTCTTCTATTAGAGGTGGTGTATAGTACGCATCTTTGAGAGCTCTTGCAAGCTCGAGATCTGCTGACTTATTAAAGGTTTAAACTAGCTTATTAACGTTGTTGTCGTCTTCCTCTTAAATTAACGGTTTAAATATTTCTTTATTGTCTTCTAGAAGGACCTTATTTTTGGTTAGGGTATTAGGGAGTTAAATCTTCTTAATTAGCGTATCTAATTCAGTGTATAGGTCCTTTAAGATGTCCGTTCACTTGCCGTTAAAGAACGTCTTTTTATTAAAGATAACGTCCCTAGTAGAGATAATAATACCTTTATATAGGATCCAGATCCTGTAGATATTAGTAGAGTTATAGCTAATAAGGTAGCTAATATGGGCTCGCGGATCTAGCTTGCTTAGCCTTTTCTTCTTTAGCTAGGTATTTGACGTTATCGTGTACGCCCTACAGCCGTAGGCTTTTAGGTGCGCTAGTTACGGCTTTCTTAACCTATTAGCTAGGAAGGTATAGAACCTCTTATATAGCGATTTCCAATTATTGCTTTCCCATGGCGTTTAATCTTAAAGGTAGACTGTATAGTTAACTATCTCGTTCTATAGGTTATGTAGTAGATTGGCAGTAATTCTTATTGCTTGTGCTCTCTTAATAATTACACCCCCTAAGCGTTTGGCGGTACCGTTCTAAGCTTAAGTATGTGGTGCTGAAGGCTTAAATGTAATCCCTTGCGTTTATAGCCATTTAAGGGTTTTTCTTCTCCCTAGCTCGTTGTCTGATCTAATGGTGTTAACTTTAAGGTTATACCTTAGACGAATCCATTGGATGAAATCTTTAAGCACTTGTAGTATCTCCTTCTCCTTGCTATGCGTTGTTATAAAATACGGGAAGGATCTTCTTGAGAAGGTATTATGGATAAGCATAACTTATACAAATCCGGTATACGCTTCCTTAAGGTTAGTCCAGTTAATATAGAGGTTAAAATAGGGTTTATTAATTTTCTATTCTAAGAACCTTCTTAAGACCTAATGCTTGATTTTGGTGAGACTGTAGTGTTAATATTCCGTTATCTTAGGGCCTTAAAGCTTAACTCCTAGGGCGTTAAGACCTAGATAATAAAGGCTTATAGGTCCTAGATAACCTAGACGCAGATGCTATAAATGCGTATTACCTTTTAAATTTAGACGAGCGTCTCTTAACAATGCTCTACGCTTCCGTTAGCGGCGTAGCAGTTGGCTTATATTAAATGCTAATAGACTTCCTAGTTAGACGTATTTAATAGTCTATTGTCCGTAACGTTCTTTTATTTAATATAGGATTGTGTCGTCCTTCTAAACTAGCAGATTATTGTCTCTTTTGTTATTCCAGTAGAACCCTTGTTTTTAAAGTAGACGGAATAACACTAGATTCGTATTAAAGTCCGTATAAAAGGTAATGTCCTTAAGACGTAGGATTCCCTTGCTCTTGTCTGGTTTTGTGACCTGGATAGTGATATTGCCGTAACCTAGTATAGGCACTTCTAAGCTACCGGCGATGATATATTTGTGTCTTAGAGCTTTCCTGAAATTATAAAAACGAGAGAGGTTATTAAAGATATAGAAAGTGGTTCCTAAGTTAAGAATAGTTAATAGCTTTAATAGATGGAGTTAACTAGTGTAATATAATTCTAGGAATATTACATTGGCTTCTCCCTTAATCTTAACTATCTCCTATTATTATTAAGCTTTATCGACCTTTAATTTCTTAAGCTTAAGTTATTCTACTTGGGCAGCTAGATCCTTGTCTTACTCTACCTTTATAAGCACCCTTTTTATACGTGTACCTACGGCTTTGAATCCCTCAGGCCTTTTGTTCTTAAATAGATACTAATAGTTAGGAAGGGTATATCCCCTTATATTACATGCCAGGTATTTAAGGTTCTTTAACCTTTTAAAAGACGTCTCTTTAGTTAAATTTATACCTGCCCTTTTTCGGCTATAAGATAAGCTATTCCCTTTTTCTTTTTGGACTTTAGCAGTAATAGAGATATCCTCTTTGGGCTCTCCTGCGAAGTCTATGTTAAATGCACTCCCTTTTGCCGTCGTAGGTACGGCTTTGGAAAGGTTTTGGAATGCTTCTTATAGCTCTATTGCTACTTTATGGTATTCTGATGAGAGAGCCTTTTTGGTATCATTTGCCTGCTTTGTGTATAGAATAAAATAGGTTTCGCTTATAGGTCGTATTATATTTGTAAGGTCTATTAGCTAGATCCCATTGGTTATCTATAGAAGATTGTGCTTCTCTGCTATCTTTATTGCATGCTCCCATTGGTTAAGCTACTGGGTAACCTTTATCTGCTTAAGCCCCTTAAATAACTCTGTATACTGTAGCTGTACCTTCCTTATTATAAAGTTCTTTAAGGGCTTAGTGTCTTCTTTTAAATGAATTAGCCATTCTTTAACTATAAGGGAAGGGTTAAGTAGTAACTTCTTCTAAATTAATACTGTAGACGTGATCTGGGTGCGTATCTATTGCAGATACTCTTCCTGTTTCAGGAAGTACTTTATGTCCTAGTTATAGTATCGTCTGCTGTTCTTATACGCTTTCTGTTGATTTGTTAAGAGCTGTGCATATAAGGTTACATTTTTATTGAAATCAGTAACTTCTAGATAGGCTAGTTCTTATAGTAGAGCTTGTTAAGGTGCTGCATTATTTGGGTTAATATAGGCCCAAATTCGTTTGTCTACAAGGGCTTATAGTTGCTAGATCTATTGCTCCCAGTCTTCTGGTTTATTAAGAATAATCGTGGTTAACAAACTTGATATTAGTGGAGTTATTTTACTAATAGGCAAAGGAGGAATTATGATGGTATTTTGTTGTTAGGATCGTCCTTATTGTTAGGGTCGTCCTTGTTATTAGGGTTGTCCTGTGACGATTAATGTGGAATCTCGTAGAATCTCGTAGAATCTCGTGGAAGGTTCGTGTCAGAATCGTCCTATAACACTTAAAGTAGAATTTCTGTCAGAGTCTGCGTCTTAACAATAAGGTAGAATTTCTTTAAACAATTAAGTAATAGCTGAATAGCTTCTTAAGTTAGCGGACCGGGCTTATAACTATCACGAAGTTTAAATAGATAAGTTCATTAATGCAATGGGTTAATTAATTGATTGATCTTAACTTGATCGTTTATTAATGTCAATGATCTTTTATTGTGTCTTTTTAACCTTGATCTGACGTGTCTTTAGTGACGTGTCTTCGTGCACGTGACTCGTGCACGTGACCCACGCCTTTAGAGAATATAGATTATCTGACAGAAGCACGTCTCTTAGTATAGGTCAATTTGGAGGTTCTAGCTTCGAAAGCTTGTCTTTCTTCTTTAATAGGTTAATATACTGCCATACGTTGTTTGTTTTAGCAGTATCTTAAATAATAAAGAACTATTGCATCTAATTAAATGGCTTTTTAAGGATAAGGTTAAATTTTAAATGAGGTCTGTCTGTATTGGTTGTCATTTTTAGAATTTAACAGGTCAAGCAGGGTCCTAGGTTAGCGTCTTGGCGAAACCTTATTTTAACGTTTTTTTAATTCGTCAGTTCGTTCGTCTGTTAGGTACGTTCGTCGGTCAGGTACGACCGTCCATTTATTTAGTAGGTGAAGAAGCTCAAGACACTTACAAGGGTGGTAGAAGTAGTAACTTCGTAAATAAGGTAGTAGATTAATTGGTTTAGCAGGTAGTGCAATCCGGACTCATAACTATAATAGTGCAAGTGTGGGTATTAAATAAGCGACTTAATTCTAAATCTATAGAAATCAAGTAAACTAAATACATAAAAGTAGACCCGGAACTCCGTAGTCTATGACTCAATATTTGACCGTATCTAAGACATATAAGGGTAGCGTCGATTGTGTCTTAGAGCCTCTTAGGCGACGACCTTATGTCTTAGCGTAGTGCTAGTAAACTGTTACAAAGTACACTACCAAGTCAAATAACCCTTAGAAGTTAAGGTCTTTTAAATACCGCAGAGTAGCAAAGGAGCTGCAAAAAGAACTCAGAACACCCTTAAAAAAGCTAATACTACTATAAGAGAAAGTACCTTTAATACAAACTTTATAGAGCAAGCCATTAAGGATTACTCTAATACTACTAAAGGTTTACGGAGAGGAAGGACCTTAGTATATAATAGACGCTTAAAGAGAGCTGGGACACTAGTAGATAAGGAGACGTTCTATAAGAAGCTAACGCCTAAGTGCTTAGCATGCAGAATACAAGGACACTCTCTATAGGACTATTAGTGTTTATTTAAAGACAAGAAACCTATAGAAGTCACGATTAGAGATACTCGCATTAAAAGGGTGCTAAAGAAGGTAGAAAAGAATAAGGATCTTACTAACTAAGTTGTAAAGATTAGACTTAAAGAATAGGAAGACAAACCTTAATAATAATAGGATAAGAAGAGTTATAAGATAGTTAAGATTAAGGGAGAAGCAAATGCGATATTCCTAAAATTGTTTTATATAGGTTAAATCCATCCACTAAAGCTATTGACTATTCTTGACTTAGGAACTACTCTCTATATCTTTAATAACCTCTCTCGTTTCTATAACTTTAGGAAAGCTTTAAGATATAAATATATTATCATAGGCAGCTTAGAAGTGCCTATACTAGGCTATAGCGATATTACTATCTAAGTTACAAAACTAGACAAGAGCAAGAGAATCCTATATTTTAAGGACGTTGCCTTTTATATAGACTTTAATATAAATCTAGTGTCGTTCCGTCTGCTTTAAAAGCAAGGGTACTACTAAAATAATAAAGGAGATAATAATCTTCTAGTTTGGAAGGATAATACAATCCTATATTAAATGGAAGAACGTTATAGATAATAGACTATTAAATACGTCCAACTAGGAAGTCAATTAGCGTTTAATATAAGCCGACTAGTGCGCCGCTAACGGAAGCATAGAGCATTATTAAGAGACGTTTGTCTAGATTTAAAAGGTAATATATATCTATAGCATCTGCGTCTAAGTTATTTAGGACCTATAAGCCTTTACCATTTAGGTCTTAACACCCTAGGAGTTAAGCTTTAAGGCCTAAAGATAACGGAATATTAATATTATAGTCTTGCTAAAATTAAGTGTTAGGTCTTAAAAAGGTTCTTAAAACGGAATATTAATAAACCTTATCTTAACCTCTATATTAACTAAACTAACCTTAAGGAAGCGCATGCTGGATTTATACAAGTTATGTTTATCTATAATACCTTCTTAGAAAGAACCTTCCCGTATTTTATAATAATACATAGCAAAAAGAAGGAGACACTATAAGTGCTTAAAGATTTTATCTAATAGATTTATCTAAGGTATAACCTTAAGGTTAATACTATTAGATTAGACAACGAGCTAGGGAAAAAGAGAACCCTTAAATAGCTACAGACGCAAGGGATTATATTTAAGCCTTTAGTACTATATACCTAAGCTTAAAATGGTACCGCTAAACACTTAGGGGGTATAATTATTAAGAGAGTATATGTAATAAGAATTACTACCAATTTACTACATAATCTATAGAACAAGATAGTTGACTATATAGTCTACCTTTAAGATTAAACGCCACGGGAAAGTAATGGTTGGAAATCGCTATATAAGAGGTTCTATACCTACCTAGCTAATAGGAGATTAAAAAAGCCGTAACTAGCGCACCTAAAAGCCTACGGCTATAGGGCGTATACGATGACGTCGGACGCCTAGCTAAAGAAGAAAAGGCTAAGCAAGCTAGATCTATAAGCCTATATTAGCTACCTTATTGGCTATAACTCTACCAATATCTATAGGATCTGGATCCTATATAAAGGTATCATTATCTCTACTAGGGACGTCATCTTTAATAAAAAGACGTTCTTTAATGGCAAGCGTATGGATATCTTAAAGGACCTATATACTAAATTAGATATGCTAATTAAGAAGATTTAACTCCCTAATACCCTAATTAAGAACAAGGTCCTTCTAGAAGACGATAAAGAAGTATTTAAACCATTAATTTAAGAGGAAGACGACGACGTTAATAAGCTAGTTTAAACCTTTAATAAGTTAGCAGATCTTGAGCTTGCAAGAGCTCTCGAAGATATATACTATACGCCACCTCTAACAGAAGAAGACGAAGAATCTCCATATATCTTTTACGTCGAGTATCCTATAAAGTTAGATATATAAGGTACTAATTAAGACGTCGCTTATTAAACAGGAGATGCGTTTAATACTTAGGAGGTATTTAACAACTCGGTTAAAGACTTATTTAAGGAAGCCTGCAATGACAGGTTTAAAGACTTTATTACTAAAAGGATTACTTTAGCCTATTACGGCGCCTTCTTAGCAGGAAGGAAGTTTAACCTTAATAGTTAACTTAATAATAGCAAGCTAAAATTAGGCAGAATACGTAATATTAGATTATATAGGAAGAACTTACCTCCGCTACCTTAGTTAATTTAGGACCTTAATACGCACCCTCTTTAAGATTAGTTCCAAGAGGCTTAATAAGCCTATCTCCAATCTTATTATTAAATAAGGTTATTTTAAGAAACAGATAAGAAGCACGTAAAGGAACAGTAGGTCCTTAGCTTAATATAGGTGTTCGTCTATAAGATAGATAAGCACGGATTTCTTCAGAAATACAAGGCACGCTTAATAGTATGTAGAAATTAATAGGCCCTAGGAGACTTACCTATAAGAGCTACTATATTAGCTAGTACAACCTTCTAAACCCTTATGGCGATCACTACAAAATTCGACCTAAAGACGATATAGATAGATACAGTTAATGCGTTTGTCCATTGCGATCTTAATAAGGTTATTTATATAAAGTTACTACCAGGGTTTAATAAATGAAAGATGGATAAAGTACTACGCTTAAGAAAAGCCCTTTATAAACTATAATAATCCCCTTTATTATGGCAAAAGAATCTTATAAGCTTATTAAACAAATTAGGTTTTAAAGAGGTTCCTTAAAAGCCGTATATTATACTAAAAGGTAGAATAGTCATCTTCTTCTATATTAATAATATTGTCTTCTACTACTAAAAGATAAATAAGAAAAAAGCTTAAGAAGCAATTAAGGAGCTAAGTAAGGAATATTAGATAAGTACCCTTAGCGAGCTAAAATGGTTCCTAAGAATCTATATGCTATATAATCATAGCTAAAGGCTCCTATAGCTATCCCAGGAAGCCTATATTAAGAAGATAGCTAACTAATATAAGATAGATCTTAAAGGGCGTCTTCTAGATACTCCTATGGCAGAATTAGAACTCCTCCCTACTAATTACCAATTAATCCGTCTAACGCATCCATCCACTAATATAGACCTATTAGTCCGTCCTATATCCCTAGCAGCCTCTACAATGCTATATTAGAGAAAATTAGATTTAGTACTCTATATAGCCATTACAACGCGTCTAGATATTGCCTTCGCAGTATTATAGCTAGTAAGGTTTAATTAATTATTCATTGCTTAACGTCCGATTCGGATCCCTATTAGGCCCACGCGGACTACTCCTTATTTACATATAGGGAGAAAACTCTATTTGAGAAAACCCTGTAATCCATCTCCCCGCCTTTTAGGACTCGCCTACTTAGCGCCTACAAGTCACCTATGGTGCTCTGCTACCTTACTTTTTAACCTCCTTAAGAACCACTGCTGCCGTAACAAGCCTACGGACACGCTAGTATCGCAAACTTAACTCTGCTACTATAGAGTTATTAGGGGGCGCCTAACACTCGCCCCTTTACCTTCCATTACCATTTCCTTTGCAACCCGGAACTGGTCTAGTACATTTTGGCTAATAAGCCACTAGGTAACCGCCTTAAGGCCTTTTTATATTAAGAGCAGTATATTATAGTTCTCTATGCCAGCTACTAAGAGCATTGCTTCTTGGTTGGTGCGTAAAGGGCATAACAGTATTACGTGTTTTGGTGTCTATCTTGGCCAGCCACATTCGTATCTTAGGCTACCTACTAGGACACCCACCTAGTAGAGCCAATCTTTTAGTCCTATTATTCCTATTCTTAAGAGTATTACCATTATATTTTCTGCCTTTGTTAGGCCTTCTTAGAGCCCTTAGGTATTTACCCCCTATAGCGTTAACTATGCTATAGCTTGGGTTCCTCTTGCCTAAGACAGCCTCTATACCTTTAACTCCCATACGCCTTTCTAGTATTGGTTTAGCCAGTGTTGTATTACGGTAGATGGTTTCCTAGTACTCTTTCGTACTCTACTTTGGCTCCTTTCTATCTCTTACTGTTATCTTTACTGGTCTCTTATACATCTCCCTTCCTCCTCTATATGGGCCTAGGCCCTAACACAGCACTATTCTTCTTCTACTTTTTCCACCTATTTCTCTAGCATATCCTCCCTACTTTGGGATTGTTGGTTTACTCTCCTATAGGGCACCCTAGGGTCCCCCTATAGTTTGTTTAGGCGTGTCTTAATATACTTTATAACATTGGAGTTACGCTCCCTTTACACCCTTTACATTGCAGCGGCTTCAATATATAATTATAGGGGGGGGATATTGTAACATTGCAAGTGTGGGAGAATTGAGTAAGCGACTTGATTCTAAATCTATGGAAATCAGGCAGTATATATACATAAAAGGTGTAGACAACAAGGGGTAATTGATTGAGTCATTAACCGAGTTAGCGACCGAGTTGGTGAGCGAGTCAACATGCAGGCGAGTCAGATTGGTGTTCTGGTGGTGTACGGGTAGTCGGTTACAGATATTAGCTTCCTTCTCAAGCAGTGCTATAGCCGTTCGCTTATACCCACCTATTATACTCCAGAGGCAGGCTATTTAGACCTTTTAGAGGGGTTTAAGGAGTGATTTAGGGGGGCCTTTCTTGGTTTCTCCTATGGCCCAAACACTAGATCCATATGTCATGGTTGGCCGGATAATTGCTATGTATAGTAGGCGTAACTTCTAGAAGCATAGACCCCATATGGAATTAACAATCCTGGATATTACAATGTACTATACTTGGCCCTTATAGGCCGCTTATAACGCATATACGCTCTACTAGAGCTTACTGTCTACCTATACTCCTAATACCCTTAGGCCTTAAACTAGTTAGCCCCTAAAGCCTTAGATATAGATTATATACTAAAAATCTGCAAATTGGTTGCGTTTTCTTATAAAATATATTAGCTGGTATTTCTCTGGTGAGAATTAGACTCTATATTATCTTGCCCATTCTGTGTGGGTATTATAGGCTTTCTCTAGTGTTCTACAGTTCTCTACGGCTGTTAGCCCATATATAATTAGGTTTGTGTCATTAATAAAGCCTATCCCCTAGGTCGCCCCTTCCTTAAAGGAGTCAAGTAGGTTGCTTACAAAGAAGAGAAAGAGTATAGGCAAGAGGGGTAATCCTTATAGTATTCCTGTTACAACTATAATGGGGGGGCTCTGGTATCCGCTAAAGACCCTTAAATAAATTATATAATCCATTCTGGGAAGCCCTTTGCCCTAAGGATGTATAGAAGGCGCTTATAGGGTACGTTATTATAGGCACCACTAATATCTAGGCTAAGCATTAATACTACAAAGTCCCTTTACATTGCCTATATAGATTTAATGGTGGCGGCGAGTAACATAAGTGCTAATAGTGTTAAGAGGTTCTTTCTTGCCCCTATTTGACTTTATAGTAGTAGGGCGTATTCCTTTGCCATATCTACTATATGGTCCGCTATAACCTTTTCTAAGATCTTACTTAGGGTGTTTTCTAAGGCAATAGGGCGGTAGCTTCCTAGGATTAAGTAGTCTGCTTTACCTTCTTTTTATAAGATAACTATTATTATAGATCTTCTAAGTCGCGGGTAGTAGCCTATTATAAAGTATGCTCTGGCTACATCTGCAAGCCAAGGTGCTATAAGTGGTCCATAGGTCTTTAAGGCTTTATTTAATATCCTATCTGGTCCTAGTACTATATTATTTAAAAGGCGGCTAATACTTCTGGCCATTTCCTCTATTATTATATTGCTGTCAACCTATAGACAAGTTACTAGTGTTTTACCTGTAATATTATTAAGGTCTGCTAGAGCTGGTTAGGGGAAGAACCTTTCTATAAGGATCTTTGCCTTCTCATTATTGTTATTAGTGGCCTGTAACTCCCCTGCTCTTTATAGGGGTAGTAGGTATAGATCTTCTACTAGGCGCCCTACCTTTTTCTTTACCCATTTTGCCATGGCCTAAAGGCCCTTATTATAGGGGAGGTTTAGGTTAAAAGTGTGCTCATTTATAAACCGTCTCCAATTATTCCTTACTTCTTTTTTTAGGGTATTCTTTAACTGGTTTCTTATGTCCTTATATCGTCTCTCATCTTTAGGGTTGTGGCTACTTATATATTTCCTTCTTACTTATTATTAGCTGGCAATAAGAACCGCGCATTATGCGGACCATATATATCGCGCGTAGGGGCCCAGTTATGAGACCGGGCAATGCTCTTCTAGCCCATTTTTAATCGCTACCTAGATCCTTTCTAATCTTTAGTTAATTTCCTTAGGGGTAGCTAATAAGCCTTGCTTGTTTGGTATCGGGTAGATTTCTTCTAGGTCTTAAAGTTGTTATTTAACTATATTAAGGAAACTGTTTATCTTAAGCTTCCTTATTACATATCTTTTACTATTTAGTTATGCCTTAATATCCAGATCTAGCTGTATTTATATGGGGATATAGTCTAAGGCGAGTGCCCATTCTTCTTGGGGGTTATACCTTTCAAGTCTCTAGTATAGGCCTTCGTCCATAAATATAAGATCAATTATACTTCTAGCGGTGCCTTATTACTATAATTACTCCTAGGGGGGTGGCCAGTTTAAGGCCCCAGATGTCTATAACTCTTAGTAGGCACTCTACCTATCATTTAGCAGCAACATGGATACCCCCCTACCGCGGGTAGTAGAGGTTTATGTCACCTAATAGAATAGACTCCATGTCTTTAGTTTCCAGTAAGCTTATTACCAATATAATATTCTCTGTTTATAGAGCCCCTTTAACCCTAGGGTTATACACATTAATAATTTATACCGGTCCCCTATATATCTAGATTATTATAACTATAATATCTAGGTTAACTGCCTGCCATAACCATAAGGACAGGCTAATAGCCTTGCTAATTATAAAGCACACGCGTATAGCTGCTTTTGGTTTATATAGGAGCTAGAATCCTTAGGGGCAGTATGTTAATTATATATAGGTATTATAATACGGCTCTTATATAGCAAGGATATAGTGTTTCTCTGGGTCTAGACTATCCAGTAGGGGCCTTGCAAGACGGTGGTTTGTATTGCCGCAGTTATACTATATAATAGATAGGTAGCGGACCCCTAGTAAGGGTCCTTCATCTCTCCTTTATTCTTCACTTCTTCTATTTCTACTTTCTCTAGGATTTTCAGAACTTCTATCTCTTATATCTGCACCCTAGTCATTACTTATTTTATATAGAGCTTTCTATTCCCGTGTCTTATATACCTACTAGCGCTTTTATATCTAAATCTATTATTATCTCCAGTTCTTCCCCTAATCTTACTAGTTAGCTATATGCCCTTTATAGGTTGGCTGCAAATGTTATATTTGCCGCATTAAGTCTAATTCTTAATTATCCTAGTCTTAAGCTTACTATAGCTGTCCATAGGGGTCTTCCTACAGGGCGTCCTCTCCCTTGTGTCCCCTGTAACCCCTATATCCCTATTTAGTCTAGTAATATCGCGCGGCGTCACTTCTAGCCCGTTAAGGCTTGGGATGGCTAGCCTATTAAAGGTAGGAAACACTAAAAAGGCACCTACGTCCCCCTAGCTTATTGCCTGTTATTTCCATTTATATAACCTAGCGTACAATTATTCCCGCAGCTGTTAAGCCCTTACCTTCCATCTCCTATATTTAATACAGTCTTCTCTCTCCCACGCCTTATATATACTTTAGTAGCAGTTTACGCATTTTGTTTAGTCTTTGTTATAGGATACCTCCGTGACACCTTACACACGTCCACCTGTTTCCACCGACGCAGTAAGAAGAGACTAACCGCGAGACGGCAATCTGTTATATTCCGCCAAAATCCACCAAATTCCGTTATATTCCGCCAGAATCCACTGAATTCTGCTATATTCCGCCAAAGCCCACCAAATTCTGCCAAGTTCTGCTAGGACCACTCCTTAAATCCTATTCTGCTCTGTGTATATATTAACCGAGCAACCAAACTAATAATATATACCCTTTTTTCCCATTTCCTTACCTTCTCTCCTTACACAATATTTTAACTTTATTACACAGTTTATATACATAGCTTAATAATATCTACTTTGCTATATATTATTATCGCTTATACTTACTCCATAACACTATATTACGTTAAACTATATACTCTGTCCTGCCTTAATTAACATGTAGAACAACCCAGAAACCCCCTTGTCTATAAATAACCTATATACCCTGTTTACTAAACAAATAAAAAGTCTCTAGGAGGCTTTTACGGACGCTCTTGCCCAATAAGAAACTTAATATTATAAGATGATCCAATCCCTAAAAAAGGAAGTTAAAGAGATTTATTATAACCTACTGCCTGCTACACCGTCGCCCCTACTTGTCCCTACTACTATTAACCTATAAACACTAGATAAGAAGAACGCATTTAAAACTAACTCCTTAACCCCAAATTCGCCAGTTAATACCCCTAAAAAAAAGTTATCTAAACGTCTCCCTGATCCTCCCGCCTATTCTAGTAAAAGGAGTAAGCTACGCTCTTTTCTTAACCAACTTTAGAATAAGTTAAGCGGCAATATTAACTACTACCCTACCCCTAACAGTTAGCTTCGTTACGCTATAAGCCGCCTAAAAGGAGATGCCGTGGACACTATATACCCGTTCCAACCAAGTACGGTAGAGGAACTAGTCACTATACTAGAAGCATCTTATGGCGACCCTAACTAAGTTGCTATATTATAAAGGAAACTAAACAAGATAATACAGGGCTTTAAGAACTTCCCATTATACTTTACTAAATTCCACCGCTATAATAAAGAGACCAAATGGAATGAACCCACCTTAATTAATCGCCTAGTAGAGTCTCTAAACCCTAAATTAAAAGCATCTCTTATAGGAGTTAAACTGCTAAGTACTGTTACCGCCTACGCTAATGTCATTAATGGCCTGTATAATGACTTACTACGCCTTGCCCTAAAACATACACCTTAATACTCTGCCCCCTAGCCGCCTAAGACCCGCAAGGACTCAGACGCTATAGGTATTAACACTAGAACCCTTTCCTATGCCCTAAAAGGATCTGCTAAATAAGAGTAATGCATTAAACACGGCCTCTGTTTTAAGTGCGGAAGCGACACTTATATCTCCAGCTACTGCTCCATCCCTTTCCAAAAGAATTTACAAATAGTTAATACTAGTAGCCGTTCACCACACTAATCCTCTAGTCACTGTCCCTGATCTTTATCTAGTTCCAGCCCCACATTTAGCAAGCACTACTTATAAGGACAAAGTTATAACTAATGTTTTATAGGAACCCCTTCCTACTTGCCACTAAAAGGTGCGTCCTAGAGTTAAGTTGCTCTTTAGGACAGCTATATCACAGGATCTCGTTGAATACATTAGATGTTATAAACCCTAACTCTTAGGATTATAGTATAACCACTAACTGCCGTCTTTGGCAGAAAGGTTAATAGGCTAACGCTTAAGTCCTAATTAACACAGGAGCTAGCGGCATAGGATTTATTAATAAGATCTTTGCGTAAGACAATAGGTTTACCCTAATACCCCTTAACCGGCATATTGACGTATTTGGGTTTAATGGCAAATGCACTGTCTTAGGCCGTATTACTTACATAGCGGCCCTAAGACTTTAATACCTAAACCACAAAGAATTGATTAAGCTCTTTATTACCACCCTAGGTTACCTAGTAATCCTTAGACAACCCTAGATGAAGCTATATAAGGTAACCATTAACTAGGACAACCTTAAGCTTCTATTTACCGCCTCCCGTTATAAGCAGAAGTGCCTTATAACTTACGGCTTAGACCCTAAACTAAAACCCAAAAATTCTACTAAATTCCATAAACATAAGATTTCCACTAACGTCTACTAAGGACCCAGAAATTACACTGAATTACACAAACCAACCCTAACTACTGCACCGCCCTAAACTAAGCAGAAGCTTAATATACGAAAGTACCAGAAGAACTGGTATTCTACCATAAAAAAGATGCTTAAAGAGCCCAAACCTAAATCTAACACTAACTCTATATCTAATACCAAACCTAAAACCAAACAGGAAACTGTATAAGAAACTAAGGACGATCTAAGCCCGCTTAACGCCTTAGATATCTATATAATTGGAGCTACTCCGCTCACATAACTCGCCAGGAAACTAGAATATACAATCTTTGCTATTATAATGGCCGATATTGAGAAGGCCTTAGCACTAAGGAAGCACACTGACCCCGCTATGAAGGTACCAGTAGAGTACCATAAATACCTAGATATATTCTTATAAAAGGAAGCCAATAAGCTACTATAACGCCGCCCATATAGTTATAAGATTGTAATTAAAGAAGGAAAACATCCTAGATTTGGACCCCTATACGGGATATCCTAAAATGAACTTTAGGTACTACGGAAGTACTTAGATAAATATCTAGACAAAGGATTTATTAGAGCAAGTTATTCACCCATAGCCGCGCTAGTAATCTTTATTAAGAAACCAGGTAGTAGTCTGCGCTTCTATATAGACTACTGAGCTCTTAACGCTGTTACTATTAAGAACTAATATTTAATCCCGTTAATTTAAGAGACACTAAACTGATTAAGTAAGGCTCGCTTCTATATAAAGCTTGATATTATCCACGCATTTAATCGCCTCCGTATCGCAAAAGGAGACAAATGGCTTACTGCATTTCGTACTTAATACGGATTATTTAAGTACTTAGTAATCCCATTTGGCCTTATAAACGCCCTAAGTTCTTTTTAACACTTTATAAATAACACCCTGCACCCATACCTAGATGTCTTTTATACTGCTTATATTAACAATATCTTAATATACAGCAATAATCTGGCTGAATATTAAAAATATATTAAACTGGTCCTGCAAGCCTTGCGTGGAGCTAGCCTATAGTTAGATGTAGACAAATGCGAGTTCTATAAAACGGAAGTTCTATACCTTGGACTTATTATTTCCATAGACGGCATATAAATGGACCCTAAGAAAGTTAAAGTAATTGTAAACTAGCAAGAACCTAAAAACGTTAAGGACGTAAGGGCCTTTATAGGATTTGCCAATTTCTACTAACGGTTTATTAATAACTTCTCCGCCTTGGTTTTACCCCTTATAGCCTTAACACAAAAGGATAAAGCCTTTATCTTTAACAAGGAATATAAGAAAGCTTTTGCTTACCTAAAAGTTATATTTACTACTGCACCTATACTCTAATACTTTAACCTAAACCAAATAAGTATTGTAGAAGCTAACTCATCCGACTATATTACTAGAGGCATCCTGTCTCAATATAATAAGGAAGGAGTATTACACCCTATAGCATACTTTTTAAAATAACTAAGTCCAGCTGAATGCAATTACAAGATCTACAATAAGGAACTATTAGCTATTATTAGATGTTTTAAATAATAGTAACCTAAACTAGAAGGCTCCGGATTTCTAATTAAGGTTCTTAGCAACTATAAAAACCTATAATACTTCACAACTATAAAACAGCTGAGCCACTAACAGGCCCGCTGGTTAGAATATCTATCCCGTTTCCGATTCTCTATTATATATCGCCTAGGCGTTTAAGGCTAGAAGCCTAATGCCCTAACCTAACGTTTATAAAATACACTAGTTTAAGAAGAAGCGCGCTCCTACCGCAATTAGACTCTGCTCCGCCCTAAACTATTTAAACCCCCTACTAAAGATCTCTTAGTATACGTTCTTAAAATAACCAATTAAACCATTAAACAGATTATAGCCGACAAATACTTAAACGACAAGTTTATCTAAGAGACGCTTAAGCTAATTTAAGACGGCGTTAGACGCTCTAAAAGGATTTCTCTAAGTAAATGCAAAGCCTATAGAGGCTGCTTGTACTACTAGAACCGTCTAGTTATACCTAACCACAACAAGCTTAAGCTTAAGCTCCTTAAATATGCATATAATCTGCCAGTAGCCGGTCATCCAGGCTAAGGAAAAACCCTAGAACTGCTTTAATAAGAGTACTACTAGCCAAACATGCATAATATAATACGAAAATATATTACTAGCTGCCATACCTATTAACAAGCTAAAGCTTTGCATAAGATATATAACAGCTTTCTAAAGCTACTACCTGTTCCAAACCGAAGATGGAAAGACATCTTAATTAACTTTATTATTAATCTCCCTAAAAGTAAAGGCTGCATAAACATTATGGTAGTTATAGACCAACTATCTAAGATAAAACACTTAATCGCCTACCCTAATATATTAGCACCTACTATTGCCCAACTGTTCCTAGACCATATATAGAAACTCCACGGACTTCCCAAAATAATTATCTCTAATAGAGGTAGACAGTTTGTCTCTATATTCTAAAAAGAACTAACTACCTAACTCCGTATTAAAGTACTATTATCTACAGCATACTACCTAGAAATAGACGGTTAAATAGAATATGTAAATGCTATTATGGAACAGTATATCTGGATATACACGTTATATTTGCAGGATAACTAGATAGACTGGCTTATATTTACTAAGTTTACTGCAAATAACTCCGTCTTGGAAACTACAAAGGTCTTCCCATTCCTGGCCAACTATGGCCAGTATCCGCAAATGGGTTTTAAACCCTTTAGTAACGTTCCTCACCTAGCCTATTAAGCCTTATAAGTTACAGAAGCAAATGAATTTATAAAGAAGATAGAAGAACTATAAGAGTTCCTTACTAACAAAATAATATAGGCCTAATCTGTTTATAAAGCTGCAGCAAATAAGAACCAAACCCTAGCACCGGCTTACTAAATTAGTAACTTTGTCTGGTTAGATATAAGAAATCTAAATACAAAACGACCTACTAAGAAATTTAATTAGAAGAACGCCGGCCCTTATAAAGTTGAGAAAGTTGTCTCTTCTTATACCTACTAACTAAAGCTCCCTAATACGGTTAAAATCCATCCCATATTCCATATGTTAGTCCTCCACCCTACTGCCCCTATATTAGATGCCCTGCCTAAACAGATCCAGGACCCTCCCCCACTAGTTAAGGTGAATAGTAAGAATAAGTACTTTGTTAAAAGAATTAATAATATTAAGTATAACAAACGAAAATGCTAATATATGTATCTTATAAAATGGAGAGGTTTTAATAAGCCTATATAGGAACCTGTTAACTTTATAGGACTTACATAAGCCGCAGAAGACTTCCACGAACTCTACCCAGAACTACTACAGCCCTATCTCGCAGAAGCTTAAGTTTAAAGGGGGGGTACTGTTATAGGACACCTCCGTAACACCTTATACACGTCCACCTGTTTCCACTAACGCAGTAAGAAGAGACCAACCGCGAGACGGCAATCTGTCATATTCCGCCAAAATCCACCAAATTCCGCCATATTCCGCCAGAATCCACTAAATTCTGCTATATTCCGCCAAAGCCCACTAAATTCTGCTAAGTTCTGCTAGGACCGCTCCTCAAATCCTATTCTGCTCCATGTATGTATCGACTAAGCAACTAAACTAACAATATATACCCTTTCTTCCCGTTTCCTTACCTTCTCTCCTTACACAACGTCTTGACTTTATTACACAGTTTATGTACGTAGCTTAATAATATCTACTTTGCTATATATTATCGTCGCTTATACTCACTCCGTAACAGTCTTAATTTAAGCAGTGTCTTATATTATAGGGGCCTGCATAGTGGCCGTAGCACACCTGTGCTGCGTATATGGATTAGGTGTGTCCCCATTATATATAGCAATAGCATTGTTTAAGGCGTAGTCTATAGTTATAGAGCCTTATATTATATATAAGGCTATTTATAATTATTCCTTTTTAAATAAGGAGTTTTTACATTCCTAGTGTAAGTATGCTGACAATAAAAGAGCTATGCGTTTAGCTGGCGTCTCCCTAGCAAGTCTCTAGCGACCCTTATGTCCTCTTATTATTCTTATTATATGCTTGGTTTATATTTTCCTATTAAAGCTATTAGATTTGGGTGATCTCAAGTCCTAGTATAAGGCGTTCCATTTGTCTTACTATCTCCTATATAATTGCTATATTATCCACCTAGCGTCCCTTTTCTACCCTAAGGCTTATAGGAACCACTAGGACTTTAACTAAGTAATCCTCACAGAGTACTTTTACGCCAATACGTTCTCCTAGCCTATCCCCTACCCTTACGGCTCGTTCCTTTGCCTATTAGTCCTTTAGGGTAACTCTAATGTCTCCGCTCCTAAGGTATTGGACTACAACAGCATTATAGACCTCTTTATAAATCTCTATAAGGACTTCTGTTTCTAATTATCCCCTAAGCCCCTCTACTTTTTCTATGTTTAGTTATATTATAATTATATACCCAGTTGTTGTCTTAAGGGGGGTGGGTTCCCTATACTATAGAAGCGCAGCTATAGCAGCCCAGGTGCGGTTCGCCGGTAAAGGAGGGTTTTATTTATTTTCAATTTTACTTAGCCGTTGGAGGATTTAATTAAGGGTTTACTAGAGGGGCGCCTAAGGTTCGCTAGACTGGCAGAGCCATTCTACTAGCTACGTTAGTTTATTATGGCTAACGGTTACTCCCCCACAATCCTAGATACTAGATATGTCCAATAGGCTTTATATTTTGTCAGATGCCTTCTTAATGGAGGTATTTCCGCTTTATGGTGTGGTATTCACCCGTCTTTATTATGGAGGGCCATTGCTGGGCGTGGTTCTGGCGGTCGCGCGCGAGTGCAAACCACTGTTGTTTGACGTATACCTCCCCTGCGATGCATATATCTCAGGGGGATTCTCTAGGTGTTTTTCAGGGTTCTTTTAGTTAGTTTTAGTCTTTTTTGGGCCGGGTGTAGCAAGAGCTCCTCTTTTTAAAGATTCTATATTTCCCGTAATTGGATATACGTATATAGAAAGACCTCTTATATAGTAAGGTTTAATTAGAACCTAGGCTAAGAGTACTATTAAGCGGCAGATAGAGTTATCCAGTACCTATATAGCATAAGGAGTAGAGCAATCTACTATAGAGAAGATAAGGAAGAAATAAACAGTAAAGGGAGAAATAAAGGAATACACAACTAAGGACAAAACAATAGAGACAGTAGAAGTAAAGCGCAATTATTTATCTATGCTAGCAACGCATTATTTATAGACAACTCCATTAATAAAAAGAGCTTATAAGGATATATTATAAAGCTATTTAGGGGGCCAATTACCTAGAGAGCAAATAAGCAGGATATAGTTATAACATTAAGCATAAAAGCTAAGTTATTAGCCCTATTACAGACAGTAAATAAAGCTATCTTTATTAGCAGGTTATTTAAAGCAATAATATTACACCTAAATAAGCCTTTAATTATTAAATGTAACAATACCTAAATACTTTAACTAATTATAAAAGATACGGTAAAGCTAGTTATAAAGCTCTAATATACTAACATCTATTAACACTAGCTATATTAGGAATACGCAATAAGATAAGTATAATTTTAATAGATAGTAATAAAGGAGATAATCGCCAATGGACTTATAAAGGCCCTGCCTAAGTAGAGGTTTTAAAGCTTCGTCAATATAATTAGAATGGTGGATATTAAGGAGCAGCTAAATAAGAAGAAGCAACTAGAGGACCTAAGGGATAGTATTAGAGCAAGACAGAAGGATTTAGATAAGATTATAGTTTAATTAACTTATTAATAGACACGAGAAGGTAGTTAGCTTTGACCTTAAAGAGCTTAAAGCTAAGGGGGTATATTAGATAATCTATATTCTCTAAAGGCGTGGGTTATATACGCGAGTCACATATACTATAAAATATCTTTATAGCTCGCAGCCCTAGGGCCCCAAGATAAGAATAACATTAATTAATAATCAAGTCAAGATTATCAATCAATCAACCCATTTTATTAATAAACCGCTCTATCTGAATTATCTAACAATATAAGCACCTTATAATTATATTTTACAATATACTCTTACTAGACGATACCGTCTATATTACAGAAACCTATAATATACGGCGCCAACGACTTTGCTTACTAGTTTACTATATTCCTAGTTAAGTAAATATTGGAAGTTATAAGAATATCAATTTCTTATCTTATTATACCCCCGTATAGCTTTGTAAAGTATTTGCCTAAGCCATTATATAGTAATAGGAAGGTTTCGTGCTAAGGGGGCGAGATAATCCTTACTTCTTATTTTCCTAAAATAACTAATTTATTAAGTTAAAAAAAGACTATATTTACGGGCTAGGAGATACTATTAATTTTATAATTATTATTAGCCGCCGCGATTTAAAAGACGAACAGGAACTTAGTATTAGAAAGTTGCGGTAGACATCCTTTTATATTAGATATTTAGAGAATAAGGACTAGGTCTACCGCCTTAACGCCAAGCTAAGATTTTATATTATTGATAAGGTAGACCGGTACAGTATCTCAAAAGAGGATATCCTTTTCCTTAATAGGCTGGGATACTTTAAAGAAGTGCCGTTTGCTCTCTCTAGACCCAAGCTTAATATTAAGTTAGATTAAGGGCTACCTCGGCCGACCGACCTATTTAAGCATCCCTTTATTGTAGATATAATAGGTACTGGCTTTAACAAACCAGCCAATACTAGGTATTTTGCTTTACGATTTCCCCGAGTATAGAAGATCTATTAAGACTGTACGTTTAAGGATATAGTTAGCTTTAATAAGCTATAGAAGCTTATAAAGTAAAGCATAAAAGTACTATAGGAGAGCGAGAGTAAAGAAAATAGATATTAGCTTAAGAAGCTATAAAGAGTAGATCCTAAATCTAACTACCTAGTTAAATTAATAAGCAGTACTTCTAGCGATAACCTTAAGCTAGAAGAATCGAAGAGGATTAATATACCTAAGCTCTTAGATAAGTGGAGTAATTAAGAGTAGAAAGAGGGGAAGACAAAAACCAACTCTTTACCTTTAGATAATATTTTCTTTTAACTATCGAAGCGAAAGCTACTCTTAGAGAATTCTTAATATTCTCGCGTGTAGAAGTATTTACGCGTTACAAAATGTCTTGGCACGCGCTCCCTTACCAAAATCGATCAATTCAAATATCAACTACCCTAAACTATATCATAACCATACATAATAAAAGCTCTATATCTCTAATATAGCCTCTTTACTCTACTATCTATATTATCTATAAGTAGCTAGTTATATAATGGCTTTGTAGTAGCGCAGAAGAAGGGTAGTAAAACTTGAAGATTTTTTGCGACCGTACGCGCATAGCCCGTCTATTAAAACAATATACCCCCTATAGCCCCACTAATATAGCTTTATATTTTATAAATAGAGGTTTATTTTATAGCTCTATTCTAGGGCTACGAAATAGGCCCTTATTTATTTAATTTAGGGCTATTTTAGTAGAGTTATAAGGGGTGCTAATTTTTAGGGTATAGGGGTCGGATTAGTCAGCGTAGAGCCTTATTTTAAGTTTTGCAGACATTATAAAGTACCCTATACAATTCCACTAATATTAGTCCAATTTATAGAAATAATAGCCTATTTTATAGCCCTAAAATAAAGCTATAAAATAAATCTCTATTTATAAAATACAAAGCTATATTAGTGGGGCTATAGGGGGTATATTGTTTTAATAGACGGGCTATATGCATACGGTCGCTACCCTTTTACTACGCCACTACAAAGCCATTATATAACTAGTTACTTATAGATAATATAGATAGTAGAGTAAAGAGGCTATATTAGAGATATAGAGCTTTTATTATATATGGTTATAATGCAGTTTAGTGTAGTTAATATTTAAATTAATCGATTTTGGTAAGGGAGTGCGTGCCAAGACATTTTGCAATATATAAATACTTCTACACACAAGAATAATTAAATTCGGCGGTTAAGCGAGCTAAGGTATTACCTACTAACTTTACAGACGTTAAGGGCATACAGCCACTACCTTTTACTCCCGCATATACTGCGGCTTCTATCACGAAGTGCACATAGAGCAGTTTATTGATAAAATGGGTTAATTAATTAATAATCTTCTTGATTATGTCTTAAGTGACATGTCTAGGGGCCCTAGGGCTTCAAGCTATGAAGAGATTTTACAATACACATGCTCCGTGCATGTGACTCGTACATATAACCTACGCCTTTTAAGAATATAGATTATCTAACACACCCCCTTAGCTTCGAGCTCTTTAAGGTTAAAGCTAACCACCTTCTTATATCCGTTAATAAGTTAATTAAACCATAATTTTATTTAAATCCTTCCGTCTCGCTCTAATATTGTCCCTTAGGTCCTCTAATTACTTCTCCTTAGCCAGCCGTTCCTTAATATCCACTATTCTGATTATATTAACGAAGCTTTAAAACCTCTGCTTGGGTAGGGCCTTCGTAAGTCTATTAGTAATTATCTCCTTCGTTACTATCTACTAAAATAGTACTTGTCTTATTGCGTATTCTTAACGCAACTAGTGTTAATAGATATTAATATATCGGAGCTTTATAATTAGCTTTGCCGTGTCTTCTATAATTAGTTAGAGTGTCTAGATATTATCGCATTTAATAATTAAGGGCTTGTTTAGCCTTAACATTATTACTTTAAACAGCCTACTAATAAAGACAGCTTCCTTTACTATTTATAATAGGGCTAATAACTCGGCTTTTATGCTTAACGTTATTACCATACCCTACTTGTTTAATCTCCAGGCGATTGGTCCCCTAAATAGCTTTATAATATATCCTTATAAGCTCTTTCTGTTAACGGAGTTGTCCGTAAATAATGCATTGCTGGCACAGATAAATGATTACGCTTTATTTCTACCATCTCTTTAGTTATCTCGTCCTTTATCGCGTATTCCTTCGTCTCTTTCTTTACCGTTCGTTTCTTCCTTATCTCCTCTATAGCAGATTGCTCTGCTCCTCATACTATATAGGTACTGGAGTACTCTGTCTACTGCTTAATAGTGCTCTTAGCTTGGGTTCTAATTAAACCTTACTAGCTATAATACTGCAAAAGCAATATCTGGACGCGTTATAGTGGCTGTATAAAGTATTAACCCTAATTTTCTCTAATATAGCATCGTAGAAGCTGCTTCTTTTAGTAGGGATATAGAACGGACTAGTAGGTCTATATTGGGGGACGGAAGCGTTAGACAGATTAATTAATAATTGGTATAGAGGAGTTTAGATTCTGCTATAGGAGTATCTAGAAGACGCCCTATAAGATCTATTTTATACTAATTAGCTATCTTCTCGATATAGGCTTTCTGGGATAGCTATAAAAGCCTCTAGCTACAATTATATAGCACATAGATTCCTAGGAACTATTTTAGCTCGCTAAGGGTACTTATCTAGTATTCCTTGCTTAGCTCCTTAATTACTTTTTAAGCTTTCTTCTTATCTGTCTTTTAATAGCAGAAGACAATATTGTTAACGTAAAAGAAGATAACTATTCCACCTTTTAGTATAACACACGGCTCTTAGGGTACCTCTTTAAAACCTAATTCTATCAGCGATCTCGTGAGATTCTTCTGCTATAACAGTAGTAATTGTTATAGTCCATAAAGGGCTTTTCTTAAGCGCAGTACTTTATCTTTCTTTCCGTTATTAAATCCTGGCGGTAGCTTTATATAGACAACTTCGTTAAGATCGTAATGGATAAATATATTAACTGCATCTATTTATATCGTCTCTAGGTTAAATTTTACGGTGATCGCTATAAGAGTTCGGAAGGTCGTACTGGCTAATATAGTAACTCTTATAGGTAGGTCTCCTAGGGCCTATTAATTTCCGCATACTACTAAGCGTGCCTTACATTTCTAAAGGAATCCGTGCTTATCCGTCTTATAGATGAACACCTACATTAAGCCAAGGATCTGCTGTCCCTTTATATACTTCTTATCTATTTCTTAAAATGACCTCATTTAATAATAAGATTGTAGGTAGGCTTATTAAGCCTCTTAAAACTAATCTTAAAGAGGGTGCGTATTAAGGTCGCGGATTAACTAAGGTGGTGGAGGTAAGTTCTTCCTATATAATCTAATATTACGTATTCTGCCTAATTTAAGCTTACTATTATTAAGTCAACTATTAAGGTTAAACTTCCTTCCTACTAAGAAGGCGCCTTAATAGGCTAAGGTGATCCTTTTGGTAACAAAGTCTTTACACCTATTATCGCCGGCTTCCTTAAACAAGTCTTTAACCGAGTCGTTAAACACCCCCTAAGTATGAAACGCATCTCCTACTTAATAAGCGACGTCTTGAACTAAAATCATAGGATAATTGACGTAAAAGGCATATGGAGATTCTTCATCTTCTTCCGTTGGAGGTGGCGTACAATACGTATCTTTAAAAGCTCTTGCAAGGTCAAGATCTACTGACTTATTAAAGGCTTAAACTAGCTTATTATCGACGTTGTCGTCTTCCTCTTAAATCGACGGTTTAAATACTTCTTTATTATCTTCCAGAAGGACCTTATTCTTAATCTAAATATTAGGTAGTTAAATCTTCTCAATTAGCGTATCTAATTCGGCGTGTAGATCTTTTAAGATATCCATTTACTTGCCGTTAAAAAACGTCTTTTTGTCAAAGATAACGTCCCTAGTAGAGATAATAATACCCTTATATAGGATCCAGATCCTATAGATATTGGTAAAGTTATAGCCGACGAGGTAGCTAATATGGGCTCGCGGATCTAGCTTACTTAGTCTTTTCTTCTTTAGCTGGGCATCTGATATTATCATATACGCCCTACAGCCGTAGGCTTTTAGGTGCGCTAATTGTGGTTTTCTTAATCTCCTATTAGCTAGGAAGGTATAGAACCTCTTATATAGCAATTTCCAACCGTTGCTTTCCCGTGGCGTTTAATCTCGAAGGTAAACTATACAGTTAACGATCTCGTTCTATAGATTATGGGGTAGATTAGCAGCAATTCTTATTACTTATGCTCTCTTAATAATCACACCCCCTAAGCGTTCGGCGGTACCATTCTAAGCTTAGGTATATAGCGCCAAAGGCTTAAATGTAATCCCTTAAGTCTATAGCTATTTAAGGGTTCTCCTTCTCCCTAGCTTATTGTCTAATCTAATAGTATTAACTTTAAGGTTATACCTTAGATGAATCTATTAGATAAAATCTTTAAGTACTTATAGTGTCTCCTTCTCTTCGCTATGCGTTATTATAAAACACGGGAAGGTTCTTCCTAAGAAGGTGTTATAGATAAGCATAACTTATATAAATCCTATATGCGTTTCCTTAAGGTTAGTCTAGTCAATATAGAGGTTAAGATAGGGTTTATTAATATTCTGTTTTAAGAACCTTCGTAAAACCTAACGCTTAATTTTGGCAAGACTGTAGTATTAACATTCCGTTATCTTAGGGCCTTAAAGCTTAACTTCTAGGGCGTTAATACCTAAATAATAAAGGCTTATAGGTCCTGGATAACCTAGACACAGATACCATAGTTATCCATCACCCTTTATATCTAGATAAATGTCTCTTAATAATGCTCTACGCTTCCGTTAGCGGCGTAGCAGTTGGCTTGTATTAAATACTAATAGACTTCCTAGTTGGATGTATTTAATAGTCTATTATCCGTGACGTTTTTCTATTTAATATAAAATTATATTATCCTTCTAAACTAGAAGATTGTTATCTCCTTTATTGTCCTAGTAGTACCCTTATTTTTAAAGTAGACGGAACGACACTAGATTTATATTGAAGTCTATATAAAAGGCAACGTCCTTAAGACGTAGGATTCCCTTACTCTTATTTAGTTTTGTGACTTAGATAGTGATATTGCCGTAACCTAGTATAGGCACTTCTAAGCTGCTAGCGGTAATAAATTTGTGTCTTAGGGCTTTCCTAAAGTTGTAGAAATAAAAGAGATTAGTAAAGATATAAAGAGTGGTTCCTAAGTTAAGAATAGTTAATAGCTTTAGTAAATAGAGTTGACCTATATAAAACAATTCTAGAAATATCGCATTAGCTTCTCCCTTAATCTTAACTATCTCCTTACTCTCGTTCTATTGTTATTAAGCTTTATCTTCTAATTACTTAAGTTGTTCCACTTGGGCAGCTAGATCCTTATTATGCTCTACCTTTTTACGCACCTTTTTTATACGTGTACCCTTGGCATTAAATCCTTTAGGCCTTTTGCACTTAAATAGATACCAACAGTTAGGAAGGGTATGCCCCCTTATATTGTATGCCAGGTATTTTAGGATCTTTAACTTCTTGGAAGACGTCTCTTTAGTTAAATTTATCCCTACCCTTTTTTAACTACGAGATAAGCTGTTCCCTCTTCCCTTTTAGACTTTAGCAGCAATAGAGATACCCTCTTTAGGCTCTCCTACGAAGTTTACATTAAATACACTCCCTCTGGTAGTTAAGGATGGTATGACTTTTAAGAGGGTTGCAAATGCTTCCCATAGCTCCATTACTACTTTATAGTATTCTAATAAGTAAGCCTTTTTGATATTATTTGCCTGCTTAGTGTATATAACAAAATAGGTTTCGCTTATAGGTCATATTATATTCGTAAGGTCTATTAGCTAGATCCTATTAGTTATCTATAGAAGATTATACTTCTCTGCCATCTTTATTACATACTCCTATTAGTTAAGCCACTAGGTAACCTTTGTCTGCTTAAGTCCCTTAAGTAATTTAGTGTATTACAGTTATACCTTCCTTATTATAAAGTTCTTTAAGGGCTTAGTGTCTTCTTTTAACCAAATTAGCTATTCCTTAACTATAAGGGAAGGGTCGAGCATTAGCTTCTTTTAAATCAATACTATAGACGTGATTTAGGTGCGTATTTATTGCAGATGCTCTTCCTATTTTAGGAAGTACTTTATGTCCTAATTGTAGTATCGTCTGCTGTTCTTATATGCTTTCTGTTAATTTGTTAAGAGCTGTGTATATAAGGTTGCATTCTCATTAAAATCTATAACTTTTAAATAGGGTGGTTCTTGAAATAGACCTTCTTGAGGTGCTTTCTTGGCAGGGTTAACGTGTACCCAAATTCGTTTGTCCACAAGGGCTTATAGTTACCATAGCCATTGCTCCCAGTCTTCTAGCTTATTGAGGATGATTGTCGTCAACGAACTCGACGTTGGTGGAGTTATTTAACTAATAGGCAAAGGAGGAATTAAGATGGTATTTTGATATTAGGATCGTCCTTATTAACAGGATCGTCCTTTGACGATTAAGGTGTTAGAGTCTCGTAGAATCTTGTAGAATCTTGTGGAATCTCGTGGAATCTCGTCCTGTGACACTTGAGGTAGGTTTTCTGTCAGAGTCTACGTCTTAACAATGAGGTGTCAGAGTCTAACAATGAGGTAGAATTTCTTTAAAAGATTGAGTAATAGCTGAATAGCTTCTTAAGTTGGCGGACCGGGCTTATAACTGTTACGAAGTGTACGTAGAGCAGTTTATTGATAAAATGGGTTGATTGATTAATAATCTTCTTAATTGTGTCTTGAGTGACGTGTCTGGGGGCCCTAGGGCTTCGAGCTACGAAGAGATTTTATAATGCACGTGCTCCGTGCACGTGACTCGTATATGTGACCCACGCCTTTTAAGAATATAGATTATCTAATAGCTTCTCCTCTTTATAAGGACTTATCAGTTACACTTTCCGCCAGCCCTTTAGTAACTAAACACGAACCAGAAGTATATATAAGGAATAGCGACCACCAGCTAGGATATAGCGCGGCTTTGCTTACTTCCTAAAAGGGGACTAATAGTCTAAAGCACTAAATGGTAAGCCTTAACGATAAGTAAGGCACAGAAAGCTAATGTAAAAACTAGCGTAGAAAATGTTCTCGCTGTTTTTATAAGGAATTCGTAGCTGATAAGGGCCGCTATTTTACCACGACGTTCTATAGGGAACTTTCGGTGCTTATATATATATATAATTACTAAATCTAAGATCATAGTATTACTGCCTAAGTAGCATGTATATAAGTACTATACACTTATAGTAGTTATTAATAGATAAACATTAAATCTAAATTACGAACTTTAAGACCGCGTGTTTGCACTATTTGTATACTTAGTAATAAGTTAGCAAGTCTGTCTCGTAGGTAAGATTACCTAGCTCGTACAATTTCCTAGCTTATATAATTTCCTAGCTTGCATAATCTCTAGCTTATAAGACCTCCTAGCTCGCACAATTCCCTAGCTCGTATAATTAGCTAGCTTATACAACCTCCTAGCTCGAATAAACGCCTAATATTATTTAGCGGGAGACGCTTATAGCTTTGCTTTTAACTAAACCTCTAATATATCCGGTATAGGTCCTTATCTAGACGCGCCTAGCCTAACTAGAGAAGATCTATATATTTACTAAGTAGGCCAATACCGAGTTAATTAAACGGTTTTAGGTTTAGCTAGCTAATAGTACCGATACTACGGAGCTATACTATTTAATTATAAGGATATTAGACTAGAGGGCATCAGAACAAGTAGGTATTGTCTTTAATTACAGCGTACCTATAAACAAGCATTATCCTTGGGTTATGTCGTTTAATATTAGAGTTAGCGATTTAATTATAGTTAATTAACTTTCCTATCCGCTAATATAGCCGAAAGTAAACAATACCGTAGATTGGTTAGGAAAGGGCAATCTTAAGTATAGCCTTAGTTTTCTAAGTCAATCAGACGTTTAAAGAAAATGATATACTCTAGCGCATCTATAATATAAGTTGTATAGTTTCTAAATGCGAAGAGTTTATAGTATTTTTATATATAGCTTATTCTTTACAATAACCCAAAATCTATTACACTCTGTCCGCTAATTATAGGCGAAACTTCTAGGGTACTAAAAACGAGGCCCAAATATTAGTATTAACCAATAAGTCAAAAATAGGCTCTAAGGACAATAAGACCGAAAGTAATCCGCTCTAAATTAAGATTATATCTAAGGTAAGGTTTAGAGTGGAGTAATTACAATCTAATGGCACTTAGGAAAAACACACTATATTATAATCGCAAACGCTAGAGTATCTGCGTTACTGCTTGCACTAGTCTAGATTTATACCAATATATACATAACTAAAGGAACCCAGAGGAGTCTTAGATAACCTTGCGTTTCTATATTGTATAAATCATCTAGCCCTTAATTACATACCATTAACCTTCTTATTTATAGCTATGTAATACCTTTAGAAGTATATTCACATCGCGAACCCTTTTAAGGTTATTAATAACCCCTAGTTCTTTACTGTAATAGGCCGTTAACGGGGTAGCGATTAGCGTACAGCCTTAGTAAAACCGAAATAAGCTACTAATAGCATAATAGGTAAGTTAGGGATTAGATATAGCCAGAAAATAGGTAAAACTTTTAGTAAGAATAAATGTATGTTTAACCCTTACAGACTAGAGAGTAAGGCTATAGCTAAGATTTTTATAGCTTTTTCTATTAAAACTAAAGTACGCAGCTAGACTAAAAGTTGGAAAACTTAAAAGAGAAGACAGGGCCGGAAGAAAGCATTGCTAGTAGGTAATAGTAATTCCCTGCCTAAAGAAGCCCACCTAGAGGCGTTTAAGTCTGCTAGACTTCCTATAAGACGGGTTTAGATAATGTCGTAGCGAAGTCAAGCTAGGCTTATTAGATAGTTAGAGCCTAAGCCTAAAACTAAAAGGATTTCTTAGTTACTTTATAAAAAATTTAATGAGATAAAGTACTAGTCTTAACCTAACTTATTCCTAAATTTTTATAATAGAGAGCCTTTTATACGAGAATTATCTACTAAGGGCCTAGTTTATGCCTTCTGCTTTGGAGATAGTGGCTAGTAAGCCTGCTTATCTAAAGCCCTAAAAAATATACTAGATATCCACGTCCCTTAGAGGTATATTCTAGAACCTATTATTTTAGCAGGGGGCATTTATAGCAAAGATATTGTCTTAGGATGCCCCTGTTAAGCCTATAATAAAATAGCCTGCTTAGCGCCCCTTTTTACTAGATACTGCTACTTTTACTACGTTTTACACAATTCTTACTAGTGGTTATTGACTCAGAAGTACAGTTGTTATATTTTATTTACCCTAACCTAACCTTCTATAGCTATCCTATAGTGTACTGCTATATATACAATTAGAAGTACAGTCGCTTACAAAATCGGCTTCCGCTTTATATATTTAAAGCAGCACTTTAGACTTTTAGGCTTTTAGCCCACGGTTTTTACTGCAGCTTTTAGCAAACACTTTACCCCGCTCCTTAAATAGAGGTTATAGTCGTTATTATTGTTGTCTTTTATTTACTCTACCCTCTCCCATAGGATATATAGGCTATTACTCTAAAATCTATCCTTGTATATATTGCAGTTGTCGGCAATAGTGGCTAGGGAGGCGCTCTTTAAGGGTATAGGCGGATATAGGTAGGTTATAGGATGGAATTTCAACATATATATGCACTCTTTATCTCTTAGGTTTGTATACTCTCTCTTTATTTCCTATATTAATTATAGCGTTAAAGCGCTTAGTAACGACCTATACCCTAGACGGTGCATGGCTATAATAGAATATATATATATATATATACATATATACGTAAGGGTCTACTAATAGAATTTACATACATATATATATACGTAAGAGTCTACTAACAGCGGGGTTTCACATACGGATTTTATGTACGAGAAAGCATGCTATATAATATATTTACATCGCTTTATTTTTATAAATTAAAAGCACTACTAGCTATTGTTAATAGCCCTAAGCTAAGAGAGTTTAGCCGTAAGCCGCAGCAGCACTTTTAAAACCGCGACGGAACGTAGAGAGTAGATGCCATATGCTATTCTAAAACTAGCCGCCATCATCAGACTTTACTTTCGGTCCCTATTAGCTATTTATACACTATAGGAAAACAAACAGCACAGTTTGCTAGACAGATACTATAATCATAACTATTTTATCTACCTTGGATCGCTGTTATAAGTATAAGTTTTCGAGCACGTACTAATAAACTAGGCTATATATATAATGCCGTAGTATAAATCGCATGTATAGGAATGTAAGCCACATAAAAATTACGCCCGGCTCTTTTTGCCTAATACTTCCATTTACCTCCACTTATACAAAGGTACCTTTCTAATAGTACCTGCAGCAATATGTCTTGGGTTTTTTATTTTTATTTTTTATTTTTATATCCATTGTATTATACTACGTACAATACTGCGCATGCAGCCTCTAGGCTATGACGCTATAGTTCTATATATATGAATCCTTTCTAGGCAGCTTAATATGTACTAGTAGCTATATCCTAGTAGTTTATAAACCTCTAAACTAGGGGTTTACCGCTTCCTAATAGAATACTAGGTTGCTGACAGCTAATAAGTAGTTTAAAAACAGTAGAAAAGACTATAAGAAATTAAGAAACCTTAACGCCTATCTATGCCTAATTTGTAGTTTATTCCTGTCCTTTTGCTCTCTATGGTCTATTTACTAGAAATCTAGTAGGAGTTGCCTCCTTCTAGAATCCTATTTGTTTTATCTATTCTTCCATAGAATCTTCCGCGCTAGTACTATGTACTAGTTTAGCTGCTTTAAGAGTTTCGCAGTCTTTACTATTAGCAAAGTGTTTTTCTTTACAATTAATGTAAAGAGGGGTAGTATACTAGCAAGGCTTTCCTATTATTATACAGGTAGGACAGGCGTGGTCTTTAGATAGATATACAGCCGCACAGAATCTATAGGCTCTAGTAGAGCATCTATCTCCTATATGGCCAAATTTTTGGCAGCTAGTACACTGCGTAGTAGAAGAGACTTTAAGGTATTTTACTACCTTAGTAGCTGTACCTGCAATTGAGATCTCTTTTTGCTTAAGGATTTCTTGTCTTTTTTCCTCGTTCTTTACAGTAAAAACTATAGAGCCAAATCTGGTTCGTAGATCGTGTCTTTTTACACTAGATAAGATCCATCTAGGTAGTCCTTATATCCCTATAGGATTAAAGGTCTCAATTTCTTCCTTTAGAAGCTTAGAGCCTCCTTCTCCTAGGAAAGGCAGGGTAGGAACCCTATGGGCTATAACTTAAACCTAGGGTTCTAGTTTTTGTTCTCTTTAAAAGGTAAAACAGTTATACTAGATATCCTTATATTTAACTAGGAAATCTGCATTATACTCTTCTATAGTTATAAGGAGAATGTTTTGTTTTCCTTTAGTTCTAGCTATAAACGCTAGTACTGGCTTTTCTACTTGCAGTTTTGATGCAAATAGTTAATTGACTTTGTTTCGTATAGAGAAGGTATCTAAAGGTTGGTCCTTTTCGTCTGTAATTAAGACTAGCTTCCTTTCTTGTAGCTGCTTTTTCTTACTTCTAGTAGAAGTAGAACTTTTACTAGAAGGAGAAGAGGTAGAAAGTGGTGATAAGGAAGAGGGTAGAGAGGACGAAGAAGGGAGGTCCTTCTTTAGCCTCTCTGCGTAAGTTTCCCTAGTAAGGGCTACCTCCTTACGGAGAGCTCTTACTTCTTCTACTAGTCCTTTTAGGACATCGTTTGCTTTTTCTTTTTCTTTTTCTTGTGCAAAGGGATCTTCTCCTATTAGGATACTTCGTGTATAATCTGCCACCTTTCCAACTTGTTATACTATTTTTTCGTTGTCTAGCCTTTTATAGGCCTTAATTGGGCTATCTAGAGCCTCGCTTAGATATTGTTCTGGAGAAAGGAAATAGGAAGGTATACTAGGCGTGCTAGCCGTAGTAGTTGTTGGTTTTGTTATCTTTTTTATAGGTTTTTGGTTTTCTTTTTCGGGAGAAGACTAAGGATGTCCTCTTTTTTCTCCCGTCCTAAACAGGCCAGGAGGAGGGGGAGAAAAAGCGGATAGAGACTCTTCATCACTTATTTCTATAGGAGGTTTTTTTTTAGACCTATTAGGTCTTGGCATTTTGTATCTTGTAGGGGGGGTTTCCTAGTTTTTATAGTAGATAATAACCTCCTTAGGTCTCTTATCTCCTAGTCCCAGAGGTGAAAAACTAGGCAAAAAGCCTTACTAGTTTTTACTGTCCTTCTATGCCCTTTCTTCTTACTAATCCTACTAGAGGATTTCTAGGGAGATTAGGCTAAAAGGTAGTAGCAGGTAGTTATATATTAGCTAGTAATATAGTAGAGTTCTATATGCCTACTTATCTAGGTCTCTACCCCAGTTTTCTAGTGCTTTAGTCCCAGTCTATAAGCAGTTAGCTGCTACTACCTAATATAGGGGTTCTCACCAGTTCTTTTGGATATCTTATTGTCTGATTAAGGTTGCGTCCTTGCAGTCATGTGACCGCAAATTGCCATCACGTGACGGCAATCTAGGGCAATTTGCGGCAACTTGCCTACGAACGCGAGTTAAAAGGGGTTGATTACGTAAGCTAAGCGAGCTTAAGAAATCCACCAAATTCCACCTGTAGAATAGGAGAATTAATAAGCATTAATTAAAATCAGTTACTACCCATACTATTGCAATAGCATTACGTATCACCGGAAGTGATACTAACACTAATTAGTGATTATAGATCAGGAGACGTATCATCTATAAAGAGAGACGAGCTTGATTAGTCCCTGCTAAAGGCCTCTACCGATCTCGCCTGCTAAGGAGTATCAGTTAACGTGTATTTAAAAAGTTAACCCCTATCTAATAGGCCCTTAATTTTTTATATACGGCCCTTAGGTGTTTAAAGAACCAACCCCTTTTAATAGGCCCTTGGTTCGCGTCTATTACGCATTTTATACTACCCAGATTACGTTAAGGAGCACTAGTTAATATGTACTTAAAAAGTTAACCCCTATCTAATAGGCCCTTGATTTTTTATATACAGCCTTTAGGTACTTAAAGAACCAACCCCTATCTAATAGGCCCTTGGTTTGCGTCCATCACGCATTTTAAACGCGTTAGGTACTTAAGGAACCAACCCTTTTAATAGGCCCTTAGTTTGCGTCTATTACGCGTTTTTTATCTAGAACCCAAAATCGAACTTAACAGGAGTCACAAGACAAGAATTGACATGTTAGACATTAGGGCACAAGTTAACGCAGGATAGGAGAAATGGCCTAAAGGTATTAACTTATAGTCCGACGAAACCACTATAAAGGATATTAATAAATTTGTAAAGTTTAAGATCCTAGAATACAAAGCGTATAACCTTAAGGATAATGAACTATAGGAGGTCTATAAGGAAGATTTCTAAAACTTCACAATATAAATTTTTAAGGATTGTAACTAAATTGGTATTTAAAAGCTCTAAACATTCCTACGGACTAATGGCGTATGGATAAGGAAGTATAGGAACGCTATAGTCCCTGAATCGCTATTTAACACCTTATAAGAAGAAGACCCTATAGAATGGACCGAGCCTAAGATTAAGGAGCATATAGTAACTGGAGGAAAGTTTACCTTAGGACAAATTAACTACCTTCTTAAGAATAACTTTGCTAGCACTAGTACTATTAAAACCCCAATCTTAATCTTACCAGCTATGAACTTTACCCTACTTATAATACTACCTATTACACCCTAACCTACCCCTATACTACCCCTATAACAGGAACCTAATTATATTAACTTAACCTTATAACTAGAACCACCTAGGGGATAGAGTTAAAACTAGGGTTTTAGCAAGGAGTTAACAAACCTTGTAAAGATATATACGGAAGACAACAAGTATAGCGGAGAAGATGACAACTTTGACTTTAAACTTACTATCTTCTATAACCTCTGTAGCAGAGCCAACGTACCCTAAGAAGCCAAGGTTAAAGCTTACCCTATAATGCTACGCGGTCTAGCACTTGACCACTACTATACTAACCTTAAAAACGTTACCCTAACCCTTTTGTTTAACCAAATCTGTAACGCTACACGCAATTACTTTAAGGGACCTAAATATAGACGCGGTATATTAGGACGATGGAACTTAATAACTCTAAAGTCCACAATAGGTAAGAGCGAGAATGCTAGAAAATCAACCTTAGACTGCCTATAGTTACTTATTAAAGAACTAAGACACCTCCAGCATGGTCTTAACCTAGATTTATATATAGACAAGTTCCTTTATAACAAGCTTATTAACGCCTGCCAGGAGTTACCAGTGTGTTAATATACCTGCTTTAAACCTTCTAATAGCTTAACTGGCCTAATTAATGACTTATAATCCTCTATTATAACATTTAAAAAGTTAAATAGTAAGAACCCCTAAGCCTTCTTTACCGACCGCCGCTACTATAGACAATATCCTTAATTACCTTATAGAACACAATTATCTTTATCTAGCTAATATGCATTACTAAAGAAGCGCTGCTTTGTCTGTAATAAAGAAGGTTATTAGTTATCTAAATACTCTAGAGAAGAATGTGATGAATTAAAGAAGAAGTTTAAGGACAGATTTAACCGCCGCTTTAATAGATATGCCTAATAGTACATTGCTGAGTACGAAGGAACAGATAATAATGGTAATAAACTTAACTTAGAATCTATTAACGAGGCAATAGAAGCTCTTATAATTAATATTAAGTTACCAACAGTATCTCTAACCTAAGAATAGACTGAACTTGTCACGAAATTCAAATAGATGAGTTCATTGATGCAATGGGTTGATTGATTAATGATCTTATATCGTGTCTTTTTGACCTTGATCTGACGTGTCTTCAGTGACGTGTCTTTATGCACGTGACTCGTGCACGTAACCCACGCCTTTAGAGAATATAGATTATCTAACACACCCCCTTAGCTTTAAGCTCTTTAAGGTTAAAGCTAGCCACCTTCTCGTGTCCGTTAATAAGTTAATTAAACCGTAATCTCATCTAAATCCTTCTGTCTTGCTCTAATACTGTCCCTTAGGTCCTCTAGTTGCTTCTCCTTATCTAGCTGCTCCTTAATATCCACTATCCCAATTATATTAACGAAGCTTTAAAACCTCTACTTAGGCAGGGCCTTTATAAGTCTATTAGCAATTATCTCCTTTGTTACTATCTATTAAAATCATACTTATCTTATTACGTATTCCTAACGTAGCCAGTGTTAATAGATGTCAACGTGTCGGAGCTTTGTAATTAGCTTTGCCGTGTCTTCTATAATTAGTTAGAGCGTCTGTGTATTATTACATTTGATAATTAAGGGCTTGTTTAGGCGTAATGTTATTGCTTTAAACAGCCTACTAATAAAGATAGCTTCCTTTACTGTCTATAATAGGGCTAATAACTCGGCTTCTATACTTAACGTCATCACTATACCCTGCTTGTTTGCTCTCCAGGCAATTAGCCCCCTAAATAGCTTTATAATATATTCTTGCAAGCTCTTTCTATTGACGGAGTTGTCCGCGAATAATGCATCGCTGGCACAGATAAATAATTGCGCTTTACCTCTACCGTCTCTTCTGTCGTCTTGTCCTTTGTCGCGTATTCCTTTATCTCTCCCTCTACCGTTCGTTCCTTCCTTGTCTCCTCCATAGTAGATTACTCTGCTCCTTGTGCTATATAGGTACTGGATTACTCTGTCTGCCGCTTAATAGTGCTCTTAGCTTGGGTTCTAATTAAACCTTGCTAGCTATGATACTGCAAAAGCAATATCCAGACGCGTTGTAGTGGCTGTATAAAGTATTAAACCCATTTTTCTCTAATATAGCATCGTAGAAGCTGCTTCTCTTGGTAGGGACATAGGACGGACTAGTAGGTCTATATCAGGGAACGAAAGCGTCAGACGGATCAATTGGTAATTAGTAGGGAGGAGTTCAGATTCTGCTATAGGAGTGTCCAGAAGACGCCCTATAAGATCTATCTTATACTAATTAGCTATCTTCTTAATATAGGCTTCCTGGGATAGCCATAGGAGCCTCTAGCTATAATTGCGTAGCACGTGGATTCCTAGGAACTATTTTAGCTCGCTAAGGATACTTATCTGGTATTCCTTGCATAGCTCCTTAATTACTTCTTAAGCTTTCTTTTTATCTGTCTTTTAGTAGCAGAAGACAATATTATTAACGTAGAAGAAGACAACTATTCTACCTTTTAGCATAATATATGGCTCTTAAGGTACCTCTTTAAAGCCCAATTTGTTTAACAAGCTCGTGAGATTCTTCTGCCATAATAGTGGTAATTATTATAGTCCGTATAAGGCTTTTCTTAAGCGCAGTACTTTGTCTATCTTTTCTTTGTTAAACCCTAGCGGTAGCTTTATATAGACAACCTCGTCGAGATCGTAATAGACAAACGCATTAACTATATCTATTTATGTTATCTCCAGGTCGAATTTTGTGGTGATTGCTATAAGGGTTCGGAAGGTTATACTAGCTAATATAGTAGCTCTTATAGGTAGGTCTCCTGGGGCCTATTAATTTCCGTATACTACTAAGCGTGCCTTGCATTTCTGGAGAAATCTATACTTGTCCATCTTGTAGACGAATACCTATATTAAGCTAAGGACCTACTGTCCCTTTGTATACTTCTTATCTGTTTCTTAAAACGACCTCATTTAATAATAGGATTAGAGGTGAGCTCGTTAAGCCTCTTAGAACTAATCTTAAAGAGGGTGTGTATTAAGGTCCTTAATTAACTAAGGTAGCGGAGGTAAGTTCTTCCTATATAATCTAACATTACGTGTTCTACCTAATTTCAGCTTGCTGTCGTTAAGTTAACTATTAAGGTTAAACTTCCTTCCTGCTATAAAGGCGCCTTAATAGGCTAAGGTAATCCTTTTGGTAACAAAGTCTTTAAACCTATTATTACCGGCTTCCTTAAATAAGTCTTTAACCAAGTTATTAAATACCCCCTAAGTATAAAACCTATCTCCTACTTAGTTAACAGTGTCCTAATCAGTATCTAACTTTGTAGGATACTTAACGTAAAAGGCATATAGAGATTCTTCGTCTTCTTCTATTAGAGGTGGCGTATAATACGCATCTTTAAGAGCTCTTGCAAGCTCAAGATTTGCTAACTTATTAAAGGTTTAAACTAGCTTATCAACGTCGTCATCTTCCTCTTAAATTGACGGTTTAAATACTTTGTTATTATCTTCTAGAAGAACCTCGTTCTTAGTTAAGGTCTTAGGGAGTTAAATCTTCTTAATTAGCATATCTAATTCGGTGTGTAGATCCTTTAAGATGTCCGTTTACTTGCCGTTAAAGAACGTCTTTTTATCAAAGATAATATCCCTAGTAGAGATAACGATACCTTTGTGCGGGATCCAGATCCTATAAATATTAGTAGAGTTATAGCCAATAAGGTAGTTGATATGGGCTTATAGATCTAGCTTGCTTAGTCTTTTCTTCTTTAGCTAGGTATCTGACGTTATCGCGTACGCCCTACAGCCATAGGCTTTTAGGTGCGCCAATTATAGTTTTCTTAATCTCCCATTTGCTAGGTAGGTATGGAACCTTTTATATAGTAATTTCCATCCATTACTTTCCCGTGGCGTTTAATCTTAAAGGTAGACTACACAGTTAACTATCTTGTTCCATAGGTTGTGTAGTAGATTGGCAGCAATTCTTATTACACGTCCTTTCTTAATAATTATACCCCCTAAGCGTTCGGCGGTACCGTTCTATGCTTAGGTATATGGCGCTAAAGGCTTAAAGGTAATCCCTTAGGTCCGTAGCTATTTAAGGGTTCTCCTTCTCCCTAGCTTGTTATCTGACCTAATAGTGTTAACCTTAAGGTTATACCTTAGACGAATCTATTAGATAAAATCTTTAAGTACTTATAGTGTCTCCTTCTCCTCGCTATGCGTTATTATAAAATATGGGAAGGTTCTTCCTAAGAAGGTATTATAGATAAGCATAACTCGTATAAATCCCGCATACGCTTCCTTGAGGTTAGTCCAGTTAATATAGAGGTTAAGATAAGGTTTATTAATATTCCGTTTTAAGAACCTTCTTAAGACCTAACACTTAATTTTGGTAAGACTGCAATATTAATATTCTATTGTCTTTGGGCCTTAAAGCTTAACTCCTAGGGCGTTAATACCTAAATAATAAAGGCTTATAGGTCCTGGATAACCTAGACGCAAATACCATAATTATATATTACCTTTTGCATCTGGGCGAATGTCTTTTAACAATACTCTACACTTCCGTTAGCGGCGTAGTAGTCGGCTTATATTGAACGCTAATAGACTTCCTAGTTGGACGTATTTAATAGTCTATTGTCTGTAACGTTCTTCCATTTAACATAGGATTGTATCGTCCTTCTAAACTAGAAGATTGTTGTTTCCTTTATTGTCCTAGAAGTACCCTCGCTTTTAAAGTAGACGGAATAACACTAGATTTGTATTAAAGTCTGTATAGAAGGCAACGTCCTTAAGACGTAGGATTCCCTTGCTCTTATCTGGTTTTGTGACTTAGATAGTGACATCGCCGTAACCTAGTATAGGCACTTCTAAGCTGCCAGCGGTGACGTATTTGTGTCTTAGAGCTTTCCTAAAGTTGTAAAAACGAGAGAGATTATTAAAGATATATAAAGTGGTTCCTAAGTTAAGAATAGTTAATAGCTTTAGTAGATGGATTTAACCTGTATAATACAATTCTAGGAATATTATATTAGCTTCTCCCTTAATCTTAACTTCCTGGCTCTCGTCCTGTTATTATTAAGCCTTATCTTCCTGTTCTTTAAGTCTGATCTTTGTAACTTAGTTAGTGAGATTCTTATTCTTTTCTACCTTCTTTAGCACCCTTTTAATGCGAGCATCTCTAATTATAACTCCTTTAGGTCTTTTATCTTTAAATAAATACTAATAGTTTTAAAGGGAATGTCCTTGTTTCTCGCACGCCAAGCATATAGGTAGTAGCTTCTTATAGGACGTCTCCTCGTCTACTAGTAACCTGGCTCTCTTTAAGCGTCTAGTATATGCTGAGGTTTCTTTCCCTGGACCTTTAGTAGTATCAGAGTAATCTATTATAGCTTGCTCTACAAAGTCTGTATTAAAGGTACTCCCTCTTATAGTAGTATTAGCTTTCTTTAAGGGTATTCTAAGTCCTTCTTGTAGCTCCTTTACTACTCTATGGTATTTAGAAGATCTTAACTTCTAAGGGTTATTTAACTCGGTAATATACTTCACATAGTAGGCGTTGCTAAATGGTTAAATAACTTCTGCCAAATCTTATAGCCAGATTCTATCGGACATTTAAGGGATCTTATACTTCTCTTCTAGGGATATTGCGTGTTCCTATTAATCTAGCCACTGGTTCAATTTTAACAACTGTTTGAACCCCTTAAGGGCTTTTATATACTGGTATTATACCTTCTTCCTAATAAACAATAAGGTAGGTTCTGTGTTCTCCTTTAGCCAAGATAGCCACTCTTTAACTATTAAGAAAGGGTTAAGCAGTAGCTTCTTCTAAATTAATACTATAGATATAATCTAGGTGCAGATCTGTTAAAGACGATCTTCCTATCTAAGGAAATACTTTATATCCTAGTCGTAGTATCGTCTGCTGTTCTCGTACGCTTTCTGTTGATTTGTTAAGAGCTATATATATAAGGTTGCATTCTTATTAAAATCTATAACCTTTAGAAGAGGTGGTTTTTCAAATAGACCTTCTTAAGGTACTTCTGTGGCTGGGTTAACGTGGGCCCAAATTTGCTAATCTATAAGGGCTTATAGTTGCTAGATCTATTGCTCCCAGTCTTCTAGTTTATTAAGGATGATTATAGTTAACGAACTTAATGTTGGTAGAGTTATTTTAACTAATAGGCAAAGGAGGATTTTAGATAGTATTTTTGTTGTTAGGATTGTCCTTGTCATCAGGGTCGTCCTGTGACGATTGAGGTAGGATTTCTCGTGGAATCTCGTGGAATCTTGTGGAAGGTTCGTGTCAGAATCGTCCTGCGACACTTGAGGTAGGATTTCTGTCAGAGTCTGCGTCCTTAACGATAAGGTGTCAGAGTCTAACGATAAGGTAGAATTTCTTTAAATGATTGAGTAATAGCTAACTAGCTTCTTGAGTCGGCGGACCGGGCTCATAACTGTCACGAAATTCAAATAGATGAGTTCATTGATGCAATGGGTTGATTGATTGATGATCTTGTATCGTGTCTTTTTGACCTTGATCTAACGTGTCTTCAGTGACGTGTCTTCGTGCACGTGACTCGTGCACGTGACCCACGCCTTTAGAGAATACAGATTATCTAACAGAACTGTTCCTTACCTCTTTCGGAACGATATAGCACAAAGGAGCTATTAATACTGTGACTGACTTAGCAGACTAATCCTTTACCTATATAATTACTGGCACTAATTTAATTGCTTACTATAATAATCCAGACCTATTTGCCTATGTTGCTACTAGCTAGTATATATCCGATAAGTTCTACGGAGTAATAATTAACACTAGAGCTTTAAAGAGATTAATAGTAGGTTACGGACAATACCTCGCATATAGAAAGACCTATAATACCGTTATTGATACCTTAAAGGCTGGCGCTATTAACGTCTAGTTTGGCATCGGTTCTACCTCTTCTATTAGCTCCGTCACAGTTAATACACTAGTTGGCAACGTTGAGTTTTATATTATAAAGGCTGACACACCCTTCCTACTATGCCTCGCAGATATGGATATACTAAAGGTCTATTATAATAACCTTAAGAACGTCCTAGTCACCCCAACAAAATTGGTGCCAGTGGTTTGTAGATTTGGTTATCCCTTCCTACTATAGGAAGAGTTACTGTAGTTATTTATAACCTACTTGTTTAATTAAAACCCTTGCTACCTAACCACTACTGAACTCCGCCAACTCCACCGTTGCTTTAGACATCCATTGGTAGACAAGCTATATAAGGTACTAGAATGCTCTAGCCACAATAATATTAATAAGTAGGCTATTAACTACCTTACTAAGTACTGTTCCTACTGCTAGAAATACAGTAAGTCTCCTAGACGGTTTAAATTCATACTATAAGAAGACCAAGATTCCGATTTTAACCATTTTATTTTTGTTAATATTATGTATATTAACGGGAGTCCTATTCTCTACATAATTGATGAAGCCACTAGATTTTAAGCTGCGAGATAGCTACGCAATATCTCCATAAAACATACCTGGGATATCCTACAACTATGTTAGATTGATACTTATATTGGACTACCTAACTATATTACCTATAACGCCAGGAAGAACTTCGCAAGTAAGGAGTTTTAATAGCATGCTATGGCAATGGCTATATTAACTAAGAGCGTCCTAGTGGAAGCTTACTGGTCTATTGGAATGGTAGAAAGAGCTTATCTAACACTACGCCGAGTATACTAGATAATTATAGAGGAGCTATAGGACTTAGGAATAACCAAAGAACTGGCCTTATAAATAGCGGTAAAGGCCGCTAATAACACAGCTGGCCTAGATGGCTTAGTCCTAACACTTCTCGTCTTTAGTGCCTACCCTTATATAAGCGAACTCAACCTACCAGCACCCTCTATTACACAGCGAGCGGCAGCTATAAAGAAGGCAATAGAGGAGATTATAAGGATTAGGGCAAAGAAGCAAGTTAATGATATACTAAACCAACAAAATGGTCCATCTGTCACTATAATCCACAACCTCCCCTTTAACTTAGACGTGCTTGTATAGCGTAAAGGCAATACTAGATAAAGCGGCAGATGGACTAGCCTATTTAAGTTGCTCGGAATTAATGGAGAAATATATAAGGTATAACTCCCTAGTGGACCTACTAACTTTAGGACTATAATAGTGAAGCTATACCTATAACCTAAACTAGAAGAACCCAATGAGGAACCAGAGGAGGAGCTGTTTAAAGAACTAACTAAGGAACTAACTAAGGAACTAACTAAGGAATTAACTAAGAAACTAATAACTACTGTACCCCTCTAAAGATTAAAACGGACACAATAATTACTAATAAAGTCCTAGCAAAACATCGCGGACGTATTAATATTTATTAATGACAGCCCAACGAAACCTAATACTACAACCCTTAAGTGCACCTTACTGTCATTTATAGAGTCTCGACGTAAGGAGATAAATGGTTTATTTAAGAAAGGCATCTTCGAGTTTATCGATATAGCAGACGTCCCAAAGGAAGTCAGAATCTTTAACTCCCAGTTTGTTAATAAGATTAAGAACGCTAGAATAGATAAGGCCTTTAAAAAGTCTAGACTAGTTATATAAGCCTATAACAACTATGGCAAAGATCTGGTCTTAATACAATTACTAACCATTTAACGTGTTAGCCAGAGAATTATCCTAGCACTTATAGCAACCTTATAAGGAAATAAAAAAAGACCTGCCTCTTTATACCTGCGCGATATTTTACAAGCTTACGTATAGTCCAGTACCCACCTAAACAGAGACTTCTTTATACGCCTACCACCAGAACTTAAACTAAAGAATAGATTAATTCTGAGAGTTATTAAACCACTCTATAGTGTCCCAGAAGCCGGCAACTATTGGTTTAATATATACCACCACCACTACCTTAATAAGCTACGGATAAACTAGTTAACATACAACCCCTGCTTGTTATATATAAATAACAACGGCTTTGGAATCGTAGGACTATAGACTAATAATATACTATTTCTTGCTAATAAAACCTTTGCGGAGGCTAAAGAAGCTAGGCTTTAGAAAGCAAAGTTTTTAGTAAAGGAGAGAGAGAAGCTTACGCTAAATACCCTAATTAAGTTTAACGGAGGCTGCATTAGGTAAGAAAAGGACTTAATAGCCTTTACCCAGGAACGTTAATGCCAGAACCTAAAGTTGGTTACTATAAAGGCTATAGACCTAACTAGCTCTAGAGGGGAAGTCCGCAAGGCAGTTATACTAAAGGACCAGTACGTTACCCAGAGAGCAAGAGGAGCCTATATCGCCATAGTCTATTAACCAGAAGCTGCCTTTGACCTTTCCTTTATAGCACAAGTTGTTAACCTAAAGGAAGAATATGCGAAGCAGCTTAACAAGCGGCTGTAATGGTAAATTAATAATCCCTCCTAAGGACTTTGCTTTGTATGACTTAATATAAGCACTCTTAAACTAATGATATTTATGGACTTGTTCTTTGCTAATAACTATAACCTCTCTTCTTAGATTGGCTTTGTTATTACACTCGCGAACAAGGACAATAGGGCTAATATCCTCTATTAGTTATCTATTAAATGTAAACGAGTTATATAAAGCGTCTTAGCATCTGAACTATATAGTATGGCCCACGGATTTAACACTAGAGCTGCGATTAAAGCAACTATTAAGAAGATCCTATAACTCGAACGACTACCGCTTACCCTTTGTACTGATTTAAAATCTCTATATAACTGCCTAGTCAAACTCGGGACAATATAAGAGAAACGACTTATGGTTGACCTAATGTGTTTATAATAATCGTATGAAAGAAGAGAAATAGCAGAGATTAAATAGATTAACGGAGGCAGTAACCCTATAGACGCTATAATAAAATTAAAACCTTACCAAGCGTTAAAGGACCTAATTAATATAAATATAATTAAGCTACAGGTCACCAAGTGGGTAGAGAAAGGAGAAGATGGAAAGACAGGAATAGAGAGTGTAAAGATATTAAGCTAGCAGCTAAGGCGCTAGTACTAAGTAAGCCAATGGCGATTTTCCATGCCGGGCATGGAAAATCGTGATTGGTTACTTTAGCCATTTGGCAGAATTTGGTGGAATTCAATAGGTGGAAAGTAGTGGAATTTAACAGGTGGAAGCTAGTGGAATTTGGTAGGCGGCGTGCTTAAGCACTATTAAAAACTAAATACTCCCAGTGTCTGATTAAGGTTGTGTCCTTGTAGTTATGTGACCGCAAATTGCTATTACGTGACGGTAATCTAGGGCAATTTGCGGCAACTTGCCTACGAACGTGAGTTAAAAGGGGTTGATTACGTGAGCTAAGTGAGCTTAAGAAATCCACCAAATTCTACCTGTAGAATAGGAGAATTAATAAGCATTAATTAAAATTAGTTACTACCTATACTATTGCAATAGCATTACGTATCACCGGAAGTGATACCGACACTTATAATAGGTTATTAGCCTAAGCACTAGTCCGCCCTCTAGCGGTCTGTATAAGAGTTTCCTCCTAGAGTTGGTACGCTTTCGCACAGCTTGGGAGCCTTCCATAGCCTCTAGTTTTACGCTTCTCTTTATTGTTTCCGCTAGCGCGGGCATAAGCTGCCATTTGCAGGGGTCGCAACTCCCGTCTTATGCGCTTACTGGCGTAATCCTACAAGGGCGTTGTGGCTGTATCCTGCAATATAGCTAGGTACACCTTCTACGGTTAAGGCCCAGCCAAAGCCTCCCCGTCTGAGTAACTCCTGTTTGCTTCTTAAGCGTACCTCACCGGCGTACTGCCCTAGCGAGCAGTCCCGTCTATTAGTACACCGACACGTGCATCCGTTCTCTTGAGCCGCGTAGTAGTCTCTCCGGCTAGGACGTAATCCTGCCTGCCTACTAGGTGCACTAGGGGTCAGAGCCCAGCTAAGGGGTAAGGTCCCTAGAGCCAGCAGTGGCTACTACGCACTACGCCCCGCGACTACTCTAGGTAGTCGTTTCGCGTTGCCTGTAAGAGTCTCCTTATGATAGGCCGACCGTGTCTTGCAGGAGAGGGGCCGTAGAGACACTAGGTCCCGCACCGGACGACCTGCTCCCCCCTCTCCTACTAACCAAGCTTGTGTCCCCCCCTTTTATAAGCTGGCCTGTGTCTCTAACTGTTAAGTCCTCGTCCGACTGGCCTGTGTTTCCCCTACAGCCTTCCCCATATATATGTGCATCAGGTTGTGTGCACCACGCCTATTAAGACCCTCCTATGAGTCACCTTTTAACGCCATGGGGCCGTTGAAGCTGGCCTGTGTTTCCGCTGCCTAGAGCTTTGCCCGTGTTTCCATCTTGTTGAGCCGTCTGGTCGCCGTCGCGTCGCCGTCGCGTCACCGTCGCGTTGCTGTCGCTGTTGACCAGGTCGCGCGCACCACGCCTATTAAGACCCTCTTCTGAGTCACCTGGGTGTACCGGATACCAGATAGGCCCTTAGAGGGGCCTTAATGAGTTCTTTAGGCAGGGCCTTAACAAGTTCTTCGTGGTGGCCTTGGGGCCTTAACAAGTTTCGTACGAAGTATCTGTGACGCGTTAACCTTAACAAGTTCTTATAAAAGGAGGTTCCCTACGCCCTCGCCGCGTTCCCTTTTGCGATCTCAGAGCTAGTGCAAGCCCAAGGGTGTCCTGTCGTACGCCTAGGGCGCGTCCACGTCCACTGGCTGGATAAGGCCAGTTTCGGGCCTGGCTGCGAGCCAGGTAGTCGTACGTCGGGCGGTTTTCGTATCCCAGTTTCCCTTAATGGGCCTCCCTAGGTGGTAGAGCAGGAGCCCCAAGCGGAGGCAGTAAGGCTCCTGGTGGTGTTGAGGGCAATGCATACGCGTCGCGGGCTCAACACCACAGAACCGCAGCACCAGCGCGCTGCACGCGCTGCGACGGCTCTCTACCATCGCCTCTGCACTTGACCATCGTAAGGAACTAGTTCCTAATGATGTTTCCACCCGCGGCGACGTGGACGCGTACAGTAGGGCTTCGCGGGCATGTCTTGGGTATATTTACCCTTTAATCTACCACAATTAAGGCTACTACCGCGCTACTTTATAATCCTTTAAGCTACTTATGGCTTTAACTAAATAACATTGCTAGAGGCTCTAGAGGTTATTATAATACTAGAACTTCGTTAGTTGGGGGTTTAGCTTAGTAAATATAGTAGGGTGCCTATCCGTTGTATAGCAACCGCAACAGATATAAGAGAATGTAACTATATAGAATTATATCTTAGTAATAAAAGATCTAATAAAACTCTAGTAAATAAGCTAATGTAAAGGGTAACTAAATAAAGAGAAGAGGGGAGTAGTTGGAGTATATAGAGCTATGTGTAAGATTGCATATTCTCTATTAGACCTACTCCCCTAAAATTATACTAGAATTCTTTATTTATAGTAATAGCGATTTCTAAATATAACTTACTTACTTAAGTTTTATTATAGTACGCTAATGCTTAAGCCATTAATATGGTATTTTTTATCTAGATTAGTTAGCTTCGCGCCAATAAGGTAAAGCACTTACTTCTCGCCTATTAAGATTTTTACTTACCATATACTTAAGTACGTTTAAGTCGTAATCTGCCCCACTATATTTGGTCTTTGCCTTTACTAGGAACATCCTCTAAACATCCTTTTACGCGCCTTTATCCAGTAGCTTATACCTAATTATAAGGTATACCCTGCTTACTATAGCTTTATTAAATATCTATACTTGGTTAGTTGTAATAAATAGGATCCCCTTGTAGTATTCTAGCTTATGTAAGAATACAGAAACTAGGGTATTACGGTTAGGATTTTTAAGCGTATGCTAGGCTATAAATACGTCCGCTTTATTAAGAAGTAAAGTGGCTTTCTAGCGGGTTACTATTATAAAGACTATAGATAGGATTCTCTTAACTTCTACAGCCTTAACGCCTAGTTGGCCAGCAGCAATCTGGTTTATTAGAGAGTAACCCAACAAACGAGCAAACGGGCTACTTACTACGTAAAGTGGGGCTTTAAGGGACTCTGCCATCGCCTCTGCCGTTAACGTTTTCCCGACGCCTGGTGGCTTACTGGTATATTATATAAGCGATTAAATTAGTAAGGTACGGAGAGCGTACTATAATAAGAGAATAATCCCTTTTCCTTTGCCCTGTACTAAATTATTAAAGGTATAGTTAGGGCCCCGATTTAAATATAACTCACTTAGCGCCCGAATAATTCTCTTTTTCTTATAAGGGATAATAAGTTTATCAAACAAAGGGTTCTACTTAATGTCGCTTATATGCTTAATAGTAAACTTAACTATAGCTTATTAATATAAAACCGCTTCTGCTAAGCGCCTAGGTAACTTATAAAACTCTTTATTATCTAGACTAAAACCTAATATAGTTAGACTGTAGATAAGTAAGTTACGCTCTTTTAGCCATTTTAGATCGATGTCTGCATACTTAACTTAGCCGTTTTTATCTAGGGGAACTAGTTTAAAAGTACTAAGGTCTATTAAAGTTAGCTTATTTTAATAGATTCGCGGTCTAAGGTAATTAGAGTTATATTCCTGGAATCCAACTGCATCTACTATAATCCTACTCTTAACGTAGTGGCTGTTTACTTCGTCTTTATTATTTAGCTGGAACGCGTAGCCCTTATATTATTAATAATAGATTCCTATTAAGGAAACAAACGTGCAACTACACTTAATTAGGTCTTTCCTAGTTTCTTCTAAGTTAGGGTAAAACTAAAAGGGATATATAAGGAGGAGATTAATCTATATCGCTCCCCAAAATTACGGGACTTTATTCTTAGCGGTAGCTTCTCTAAGTACCTTTCCATTGAAATCCAGATAGTATATCTTAACGAGGAAGTATTTAAAACTATTTAACTTGACTTTCTCCTCACTATAATCGCATATAATATATCTTACTACGCAAGTGCCTTTGTAAGTAGAATAGACCTCTAAATCTAGTTTAAAGAGGGCCCAGAGAAGATTATACGTAATTTCTTTCCTTCTAAGAAGTAAGAGTAGGCGTTCGCTAGTCGGCTTATAAGTAGTCTTTATATACTCTATTAAAAGATCTAAATACTTTAAACGGAGTATATCCTTAGAATCGCCTCTTATATAGCTTTAATACGACTCTAGATCTAGTAGGAAATAATAGAGGAGATTCTATTCTACCTATGCGTAAAATAAGCTTCCGAACTTAAAATATTAGAGTAACCTATTAGTAAGATATGCTATACCGAAGGCATATCCTCCGCAAAAGAGATTCCGCGGACATCTTAAAGGGTTATACTTAGAACGTCTCGTAATATTTCGGATTTAATATTAATATAGGAAGTTAGATCTTTCGTTGTTTTATCTATAACTTCGTTATAAGTAGTAGGGGAGACTAGCAGAGTATACTATACTCACCGATCTGAATACAAACGACAAATACAAATCGGTTTAGTTTATTTGCTTCTTTCTTAGGGTCCACCGGCTTAGCAATTATATATTTATAGGCTTTCAAATCCTAGCTAATAATTATATTAATTACGTCCGCTTATATTTTATTAAGCGCTTATACTTTATCGACTTTCTTATATACCACTTTCGACGTTTATAATTTAGCTTCTCCCAGTTTGGGCTATTCTATAATCGTAGCTTTAGTAGTCTTAGGTAGAGAAACGGAGTTGGGTAGCGTCTTCGCGGTTACTAGGAGTTCTACGGCTGTAACGCCTCGCTCAATTAATTACAATATAGCGGTAGCCTTAGGAGTATCTATAGCGCCAGATGTTGCTTTTACTACCTTTAGTATATCCTTAAGCAGCTCCGCAAGGTAGAGGATAGTAACTGGGTCTAAGGGCGGCATAACTGGGCTAGAAAGAGGCGTTTGTGAATTTCTATAGCTAGGAGGGGTATCTAGAGACACCTTATATGGTTTTATAACCTTAGGCTAGTTTGGTATTATTACTTTACAAAGCTTTAGTAATGTAGTGCTGAATTAAAGTATAATAAGCTAAGTGTGCGGAGGAAGCTAATAGTATCGTTTTTAAGAGAAACTAACCCTCTGTTAGGCCGTAGAGACGTACCTACCGTAACCAGCTTAGCGCAGGCGAGGCGCAGGCGAGGCGCCTATAAAACATAGTCGCCCCGCACCAGAGAACCGCAGAATTCAGTTCTACTTTATTAAGAACCAGATCCCTATTACATTCCGCTACTGTTGTTATGTTGCTACATACCCTTAGGGCCTTAGCGTCCTAACAGTTCTGAATTCCCTTCTCTTTTTAGGGGTAGTGGTCTGGCGACACAGCGGTATGCTAAGGCTGCGATTACGTAGCGACAGCCCTCTATTGAAAGGATGACCTGTATTTATTAACTGCATCGCAGCCTATTGACCTGATGGCGAGACGCGGGCGTAACGTTAGCGCAGTGCGTAGTACCGAGTCTGGGGATTAGCCCTAGGATAACACGGGTGGACCTGCGTCCCGGACAGAACTAGAAGCCATAAGCAAGGACACAATATAGGAAGAAATACAACAGCTAGAGAATGAGAAGCTGCAACTCCTAGAGCAAGGAAAACTATAGTTGCTTAGAAAGGAGGTGGAAATGCTAAGATGGCGTTAATGTGATAAGGTAATGTTGACCCCCGCTCCTAACCTAGATCTGCCACCTCAGAGCATTATATTAGAGTACTTAGAGAGTAGCTTAATACATCTAAACCTTAAGAGGAAGGCCATTAATATAATGGGCGCTCTAGCAAAACGGGCCGTTAAGATAGAGAAGATTGCTCTGTATTATGGTAAGACTATATAAAAGTACTAAGACTTCCGCGATAGCTTAAAGCTAGTATTTTACTTAGAGGCTGACGCCTTCGCGAATAAGGATACCAAAGTTGCATTTACTATATAATATATAAAGGGGACTAATAGAACCCTTTGGCTATAATATAAAGATGACCATCTAGATATATAGTTTACCTAAGAGGAGCTAATAGAATTCCTACTTAACCAGATTAAAAGCCCTATTAATTAAGAACTCTATATAGCCCTAACTTATATAAGGGCAATGCAGCGAACCAATTAACCTATAAATAAGTTTACTGCTTACCTAACCTCCTTAAAAGCGTAAATTAACCCTCCTTATAATGCAAAGTATTTAATAATACACCTATTCGCAAAGCTATGGCCGGAGCTACGGCTTGCTGTTACTAACTATTAGGAATTTCTATAAACTTAAGATTAGCTAGTTTCCCTAGCTGCCCTATTAGAGGAAAACCAAAAGAGCGCGAGCGCCCTATAGGCTAGAGGCAACAGGCGCGCCATAAACTTAAATATAAATACTACCCTATTGGGTAACTTAGGGAAAGTAGACTCTAAGACCACTACTAGTAACATAACGGCGGGGCGAAGTAATACCACTAGGGGTTTAACCCAACCTAAGGGGAACTATAAAAATTGTAGTAAGCTAGGATATTGGTGGCGACAGTGCCTAGAGCAGCAATAGCAATAATAGCCGCCTCCTAATAGCGTAAGCGCCATTTCTATACTAGGAAAAGGTAGGCGCCCTTAGAGCCCCTTATACCTATAGGGTGTAAGCTACTACTAGATTATAAAGAAGCTATTACTATTTTAGGAAAAGTCCTATTTAAGCAGACCTGGAAGGAGACCTTAGTAATGCTTTATCACGGAGTAAGTACAAGTGGTAATAATATATAGCGAAGTAGATATTATTAAGCTATGTATATAAACTGTGTGATAAAGTTAAGACATTGCGTAAGGAAAGAAGGTAGGGAAATGGGAGGAAAGGGGTATATATTGTTAACTTGGTTGCTTAGTTAACATATACACAGGGTGGAATAGGCTTTGGGTTATAGTCCTAGTAGAACTTGGCAGAATGTAGTAGAGGACGGTAAACTGCCGTAAATTGCCGTTACGTGATGGCAAATTACGGCAAATTACCTCAGATTGCCGTTACGTGCCTTAATTAACTGAGTCGTTAACACGGAGGTTAAGACGGTAGAAATAGGTGGACGTATATAAGGTGTTACGGAGGTGTCCCGTAACAGTACCCCCCCTTTAAACTTAAGCTTCTGCGAGATGGGGCTGTAGTAGTTCTAGGTAGAGTTTATAAAAGTCTTCTGCGGCTTGTGTAAGTCCTATAGAGTTAACGGGTTCCCATAAGGGCTTAGTAAAGCCTCTCCATTTCATAAGGTACATATATTTGCGTTTCCATTTATTATACTTAATATCGTTAACTCTTTTAATAAGGTACTCATCCTTGCCATCCACTTTAACTAGTAGGGGAGGGTCTTGGATCTGTCTAGGCAGGGCGTCTAATATAGGGGCGGCAGGGCGGAGGACTAAAGTATAGAATACGGGGTGGGTTTTAACCGTATTAGGGAGTTTCAGTTAGTAGGTATAAGGAGAGACAACTTTCTTAACCTTATAAGGGCCGGCGTTCTTCCAGTTAAGTTTTTTAGTAGGTTGTTTCGTGTTTAGATTTCTTGCGTCTAGCCAGACAAAGTTACTAATTTAGTAAGCTAGTACTAGGGTTTAGTTCTTATTTGCTGCGGCCTTATAGACAGACTAGGCCCATATTATTTCATTAGTAAGGAACTCTTATAGTTCTTCCATCTTCTTTATAAATTCGTTTGCTTTTACAACTTATAAGGCCTAATAAGCTAGGTAAGGAACATTACTAAAGGGTTTAAAACCCATTCGCGGGTGCTAGCCATAATTAGCTAGAAACGGGGAGACCTTTATAGTTTCTAAGACGGAGTTATTTATAGTAAATTCGGTAAATATAAGCTAGTCCATCCAGTCGTCCTATAGATACAACGTATATATCCGAATATACTATTCTATTATAGCATTTATACATTCCATTTGGCCATCCGTTTCTAGGTAATATGCTATAAACAATAGTGCTTTAATACGGAGTTAGGTAGTTAGTTCTTTCTAAAATGCTAAGATAAACTAGCGGCCTCTATTGGAGACAATTGTTTTAGGGAGTCTATGGAGTTTCCATACGTAATCTAGGAACAGTTGGGCAACGGTAGGTATTAATATATTAGGGCAGGCGATTAAGTGTCTTATCTTAGATAGTCGGTCTATAACTACCATAATGTTCGTGCAGCCTTTACTTATGGGGAGATTAATAACGAAGTTAATTAAGATATCCTTCTATCTTTAGTCCGGAACAGGTAGTGGCTTTAGAAAGCCGTTGTACTTCTTATATAAAGCTTTAGCTTATCGGCAGGTGTAATAGCTAGAGACGTACCTTTGTGTTATATTATATATGTTTAGCTAGTAGTACTCCTATTAGAGTAGCTTTAGGGTTTTTCCTTAGCCTAGGTAGCCGGCTACTAGTAGATCATGTATATATTTAAGGAGCTTAAGCTTAAGTTTGTTATAGTTAGGTATAACCAGGCAGTTCTAGTAGTATAAGCGGTCTCTACAAGCTTTATATTTACTTAGAGAGATCTTTTTAAAGCGTCTAACGCCATCTTAAATTAGCTTAAGTGTCTCTTAGATAAACTTATTATTTAGGTATTTATTAATTATAATCTACTTAATTAATTAATTAGTTATTTCAAGGATGTATACCATAAGGTCTTTAGCTAGGGGATTAAATAATTCAGGGCAAAGCAGCGTTTAATTACGGTAGGCGCGCGCTTCTTCCTATACTGTTATATCTTATAAACGTTAAGTTAAGGTATTAGGTTTCTAACCTTAAATACCTAAGTAGTACGTAATTAAGAATTAGAAACAAGACAGATATTCTAACCAGCAGGCTTAACAATAACTTAGCTGTTTCATAGTTATAAAGTACTGTAAATTCTTATAGTCGCTAAGGACCTTAATCGGAAATCCAGCGCCTTCTAGTTTAGGTCGCTATTGTTTAAAACATCTAATAATAGCTAACAATTCCTTATCGTAGATCTCGTAGTTACGTTTAGCTAGACTTAGTTATTTTAAGAAGTATACTATAGGATGCAGTACTCCTTCCTTATTATACTAAGACAGTATGCCTCTAGTAACATAGTCGGATGAGTTAGCTTCTACAACACTCTTTTAGTTTGGGTTAAAGTGTTAGAGTATAGGTGCGGTAGTAAACATAACTTTTAGATAGGTAAAGGCCTTCTTACATTCCTTATTAAAGATAAAGGCTTTATCCTTTTAGGTTAGAGCTATAAGGGGTAAAACCAGGGCAGAGAAGTTATTAATAAACCGTTAGTAGAAATTAGCAAATCCTATAAAGGCTTTTACGTCCTTAACGTTCTTAAATTCTTGCCAGTTTATAATTACTTTAATCTTCTTTAGATCCATTTATATACCATCTATAGAAATAATAAGTCTAAGGTATAGAACTTCCGTTTTATAGAACTCGCATTTATCTACATCTAATTATAGGCTAGCTCCACGTAGGGCTTTTAAGATAAGGTTAACGTGTTTCTTATATTTAGCTAGGTTATTGCTATATACCAGGATATCATTAATATAAGCAGTACAGAAAACGTCCAGGTAAGGTCGTAGGGTATTATTTACAAAGTATTAGAATAAACTTAGCGCATTTACAAGGCCAAACGGCGTCACTAGGTATTTAAATAGTCTATATCTAGTACGGAATGCGGTAAGCTATTTATCTCCTTTTATAATACGGAGGCGGTTAAATATGTAGATAAGGTCAAGTTTCGTATAGTAGCGAGCCTTACTTAATTGGTTCAGTGTCTTTTAAATTAACGGGAGCGGGTACCGGTTCTTAATAATAATAGCGTTAAGGGCTCAGTAGTCTACACAGAAGCGTAGACCGCTACTAGGTTTCTTAACAAAGATTACAGGTACAGCTATAGGCGAAGAGCTTACTCTAATAAATCCTTTACTTAGGTGTTCGTCCAAGTACTTCCGTAACACTTAGAGTTCGTTTTAGGACATTCTATATAGTGGTCTAAATCCTGGCTGTTTTCCTTTTTTAAGTATAATCTTGTGGTCGTATAGTCAGTGCTCTGCTAACTTGTCGGCTTTCTTTCGTAAGAATACCTCTAGGTGCTCGTGGTGGCATACTAGTACCTTTATAGTAGGGTTAGTATACTTCTTTAGTGCTAGGGCCTTTTTAATATCAGCTATTGTAATAGCGAAGATTATATGTTTAGGTTTCCTGGCGAGTTATGCTAATAGGGTAGCTCCAATTATATAGATATCTAAGGTGTTAAGTAAGCTCGGATTATCCTTAGTTTCTTATATAGTTTCTTATTTAGGTTCAGGTTTAGTATTAGGTATAAAGTTAGTATTAGATTTAGGTTCAGGTTCTTTAAGTGTCCTTTTTATAGTAGAATACTAGTTCTTCTAGTACTTTTATATATTAAGCTTAAGCTTCTGCTTAGTTCGGGACGGTATAGTAGTTAGGATCAGTTTATATAGTTCGGTATAGCTTTTAAGTTCTTAGTAGACGTCAGTAGAAATCTTATATTAGTGGAATTTAGTGGAATTCTTGGATTAGTGGAATCGGGTGGATTTCTTAGGTATACAGTAAACATCAGTAGAAATTTTAGACTGGTGGATCTTGGTGGATTTTCCAGATTTTAGTTTAGGGTCTAAGCAGCGGGTTATAAGACACTTCTACTTACAATAGGAGGCGGTAAATAGAAGCTTAAAGTTGTCCTAATTAATGGTTACCTTATATAGCTTTATCTAGGGTTGTCTAAGAATTACTAAGTGACCTAGGGTAGTAACAAAAAGCCTAATTAGTTCTTCATGGTTTAGGTATCGGAGTCTTAGGAATACTATATAGGTAATACAGCCTAAGACAGTGCGTTTGCCATTAAATCTAAATACATTAATATGCCGGTCAGGGGGGGTTAGAGTAAAACTATTATCTTATATAAAGATCTTATTAATAAATCCTATGCTACTGGCTTCTATATCAATTAGGACTTAAGTATTAACCTATTAATTATTCTGCCAAAGACAACAGTTAACGGTTATGCTGCGATCCTAAGAGTTAGAGTTTATAACATCTAAAGCATTTAATGAGATCCTAAGGCAGCGCCGTCTCAGAGAGCGACTTAGCTCCAGGACCTTCCTTTTAGAGGCGATCAGGGTGGAGTTCTTATAGCATATTAGTTATAGCTTTATCCTTATAAGTGGTACTTACTAGATACGGGGCTAGAACCAGGTAGAGATTGGGGACGGTAACTAGAGGATCAATGCGGTAAGCGGCTACTGGTGTTGGCCGTTTATAATTCGCGTTGGGGCAGGGGGACAGAGCAGTAGTTGGAGAGGCAGGAGCTACTTCCACACTTAAAATAGAGGCCTAGCTTAGTACGTCGTTCTTATTTAAAGGACCCTAGTAGGGCGTATCCTAGGGTTCCAGTGTTAATATCCATGGCGTCAGGGTGCTTAGGCTAAGATAATAACTTAGTAAACATTTGCGGGGTTGTCGTATTATATTAAGGAGCGGACTTCAGTGTTAGGCGTAGTATATCATTATACCGTTTATTAATAACGTTTACGCAGGCGTTAAGGGCTCCTAGTAGGTCTATACCTATTAGGGAGGTTTTTAGTTTAGGACTTAGGGATTTAATAAGGCTGTTAACTAGTACGGAGTCATTCTAGCCTATTTCTTTTATATAACGGTTAAATTCGGAGAAGTATACTAGAAAGCTTTTTATTCCTTAAGTTATATAGTTTATCTTTCTCTAAGCAGTAGCTTAGCGGTTCGGGTTACTATATATAGCTTTAAGAAGTACAATTAGGCTTAGTACTAAGTTTAGTTAAAGAGGTTTAATAAGGTCAGCTACATCTCCTCCTAGTTAACTTAGGGCATAACAGAGTTAGTTAGCTTCAGTTAGGTAGCGGTTAGCGTTACTAGTTAGCTTATTTTTAAGCCGGCTTAGGAATAATTAAAGTTCTTGTTATTTACTAATAAATATCGGAGGGTCTAGTAATCGTTTAGATTATTGTAGCGCAGTAGTCGGTTCTACCAGTGGGATAACTATTGCTAGTTTAGGGCTTAGCGTAGGAGTCTTAAGGGTGCGGATTTTTTCTTAAAGGGCCTTAATTGTTTTCTAGTACCATACTTCTTGTTCGGCTTGCTATTAAGCTATAGCAGCTTAGTTTTATACAAGGGCGTCTATAAAGGACTTTTATATATCTGCTAATTATTCCTAGAGTGCGGACATAATATCGGCGGCCGTTATAGGGGCTTTAAAGTCGTTCTACATTTTAAATAGAGCGGGGCGGAGTGTAGGTTTTAACGCAATATAGTATTACAGAGTAAGTATAAGTGGTGATAATATATAGCGAAGTAGATATTATTAAGCTATATATATAAACTGTGTAATAAAGTCAAGACGTTGCGTAAGGAAAGAAGGTAGGGAAACGGGAGGAAAGGGGTATATATCGTTAACTTGGTTGCTTGGTTAACACGTACACGGGGCGGAATAGACTTTGGGTTATAGTCCTAGCGGAACTTAGCGGAATGTAGTAGAGGACAGCAAACTGCCGTAGATTGCCGTTACGTGATGGCAAATTGCGGCAAATTGCCTCAGATTGCCGTCACGTGCCTTAATTAACTAAGTCGTTAACACGGAGGTCGAGACGGTGGAAACAGGTGGACGTGTGTAAGGTGTTACGGAGGTGTCCATAACATGCTTAATCTTAGCGCCAAAGTAAATGTAATTAATTAGCAATTTGCGATGGAGTATAACTTTAAGATACTAGACATAGAATTGCCTACCTACTTCTAGTTAAATAAAACTTAGGTATATTGCTATAAAGCCTATAAGGTACCACTAAGAATAAAGAATAGCTAGGGTAGGATTAGGGAAGTAACCTTTATCTACTACAGAATGGCTAATATATTCCCTACTATTACCCTAGGTATGCCAGGGTTAAAAAAGGCCTGACTTCTTATTAACTATAAGGTAAAGGCCTAGTAATAGAAGCTAGATAGCTTATCCCTGTTACTATAAACCCCTAAGGGTTTTATAGAGTCTCTTTAGAGGGAATCTAGGGTCTTCGCCCTAGTAATTGCTGGATTAATACCTAGTAAGTAAGATAATAATAGCTTGCTAGTCCTTCCCCTATAGTTAAAAGAAGTTAGCAATGTCTTCTTATATAAGGAAGTAGGGAAGCTACCCTAATACCACTAGGGTAACTATACTATTGACCTAAAAGAGGAACAGGAGGTCCTATATAGACCACTCTATAACCTCTTAGTTAAGGAGCTAGAGGTACTAAGGGAGTACTTAGATAACACCTTAGCTAAAGGCTAGATCTAACTAAGTACTAGTCCTACAGGGGTACCTGTCCTATTTATACCTAAAAAGAATAGGAAGCTGTAGCTTTATATAGACTATAGAGGCCTTAACAAGGTAATAATTAAGAATCGTTTTACACTACCATTAATTAGTAAGACCTTGGACCGCTTGGCAGGTTCTAAGATCTTTATTAAGTTGGACCTAATAAATGCGTATTACCGTCTTTATATCTATTGGGGCGATAAGTAGAAGACAGCGTTCCGCACGCGTTACGGCTACTTTAAGTATCTAGTTTTGCCTTTTAGGCTAACTAACGGACTAGCAACCTTTTAGGGCTATATTAATTAAGCCTTATTAGGACTGGTAGATGTCTTCTATATAGTCTACCTTAATAATATTCTAATTTTCTCTGAAAATCTAGAGGAATACTAGCGCCACATACTAGAAGTGCTATATAGGTTGTGGCAATATTAACTGTATACAAACCTTAAGAAGTGCAGGTTTAGCGTATAAGAGGTTAAGTTCTTAGGATATATTATTAGTTCTAAAGGCGTAGCGATGGATTCTAGCTGGGTAGAAGCCGTTACTAAATAGAAGAGCCCTTAATCCTATAGGGATATCTAGGTCTTTTTAGGTTTTGCCAACTTCTATTACTGGTTTATCTATAAGTACTTCGCTATTATAAAGCCTATTACTGATCTCCTAAAGGGAGCAAAGAACGGCCATAAAGCTAGGCCTTTTAGTTGGCTAGAAGAGGCGGAGTAGGTAATACGCCAGCTCTATAACGCCTTTATAACAGCGCCGCTTCTACAATACTATACGCTAGGCTTACCAACCTGGCTAGAGACTAATACCTCCATATAAGGCCTAGCAGCAATTATATTATAGCTATTTAAAGACAGCCTTTAGTATCTAATAGCCTTCTAGCCTAGGAAGCTTTCGCCAGTAGAATATAATTATAAGACCTATAATTAAGAGCTATTAGCTATTGTGGAGGCTTTTAAGCATTAGAGATACTATATTAAGGGGCTATTAAGCCGCCTAGAAGTGCTTACAGATTATAATAATCTAAAGGGTTTTATAAAGGTAAAAGCCCTTAATGGACGGCAAGCTAGATAGGCTATGGCATTAGCTACCTATGACGTTATAATTAAGCATAGGGCGGGAAAAACAAACCCCGTAGATGCGCTATTGAGGCGACCCCTAAGCGCAGGAGGTCGGCCAGAAGAAGATACCATACTACTATTGCTCTAAAGGACTTTGGGAATGCAAGGCCACTAACTCAAAGTAAAAGTCCTATTAGGTGTATAAGAAAGCGATCCTTCTACAGAGGTGTTGTTTCTATGGCTATAAGCCAGTAACCTAATGGCGGTACGCCTGGGCAATATAGCATTACAGTTTAACTGGGCGACTTACACGCATGCCGTTAAGCAGCATGTAATAAGGACCCAAGTTAGAGAAGTAAGTACTTAAGAGAGTGCTTATAAGTCTAGTATGGAAACAGTTGTTAAGCTTATCTAAAGACTTCAGACTAAAGATGACTTTGTGCTACAAAAACATAGTGACAGCATAGATACGGCGAGATGCCGTTAACGCGCCCGCTTGAAGCTAGTGTGGCAGTTTAATTCTGCTAGACTACTTTGTTACTATAGGAGGTTATATATACCCCTAGACCTAGTAGTTTATATAGAGCTCCTATAGATCCACCACAATAATGCCCTAGCTGGCCACTTCGGTAAGAAAAAGACTCTGGATCTACTTTTGCGCAAGTACTACTGGCCTAGTATAAATGCGGACATTATAAACTATATCTCTACCTGCGATATATACCAACGTATACGTACGCCTTAATATTGCCCTTATGGCGAGCTTTAAGTGCTGCCTTGCCCGGACCAGCTATAGTAGGAGATTATAATAGACTTTATTATAGGCCTACCGCCTAGCAGATAAGGCAATAGGGTATATAACGCGATATGCATAGTAGTTGACCGCTATACTAAGATGGCCCTATATCTACCAATAGTAAAAACTATTACTGTAACCAAACTTGCGGATCTCTTCCTTAATAAAGTAGTACGCCGTTTTAGAATCCCTAGAGGGATTGTGTCTAATTATAGCAGTATCTTTACTAGTAAGTTCTGGTCGGAGCTATACTTTGCTATAAAGATAAAACGTAGGCTAAGTACGGCCTTTTACCCGTAAATGGATGGGTAAATAGAACGCCAGAACTAAACCCTGGAGTATTACCTCCGTGTGTTCTATAATAAAAAGCAGAGTAACTAGGCAGGCCTTTTATTGTTGGCCGAATTTGCCTATAATAATGCTAAATATAGTATAATAGGTGTAAGCCCGTTCTATATATGCTATAGGTTTCACCCGCGTCTAGGATATAAGGTTAAGGTAAATAATAGTAGTTCTGTCCTAGCCGCCTTTAAGAGGATTAAAAGAATATCCCTTAAACGCAAAGCGCTGGCAAAACGCTAGGAAAGCGCCGTTAAGGCGTAGGCAAAATACTATAATCGTTATCACTAACTATAGATATATAACATAGGGGACCTAGTCCTACTATTAACTAAGAACCTTAAATAGAAAAGGCCAAATAAGAAGCTTACAGCACGCTTTATTAGACCTTTTAGTATAGCTAAACTAGTTAGAAAGTAAGCATACTGGCTACACCTATCTATATCTTACCGTATCTACCCTATGTTCTATATCAGCTTATTAGAGCTATATAAATAATATAAAGGCACCACTAGAGACCTATTACTAGGGCCTATTAAGCTAGATAACTAAGAGGACTAAGAGGACTGGTATAAGGTAGAAGAAATACGTAGAAGGAAGGGACGTAACTAGACCCTATAGTACCTAGTTAAGTGGAAAGGCTAGCTAAAAGAATATAACTAATAGGTCCTAGCAGAGGACATTAAGGAGGATATAAAGGAGATGTATAATAGTTACTTTACCCTAAGGGGCAAATGGAAAAGAAAATAGGTAGGAGAACTAAAAACTTTTAATTATAACTGGGATTACGCCCTACTAGTAGGGCAACAATAGAACGATAACGGAGTGATGGTAGTACGTTAATAGAAATACAGATACTCTATAGCTCTATTAACTTCTCTTCCTCCTCCTCCTCTTCCTTCTTATCCTCCTCCTTTCCCTCCTCCTTATCCTCCTTACCCTTATCCTCCTCCTCATCCCTTATAATGGGAGGCATATTAGCCTACAAGTACTGTTAGTATACACTACGCCGGCGAAACACCTGAGTTACGATATATACTGAAGCACATATTATATTAAGAATCCCTTTAAGGGTATAACGGATGGCCTGTAATTCCTACACTTAGAGTAGGGGAAAGTCTTTGCCCTTTAGGTGCTAGCGGAGACCATGCTTGGCGCCGGTGCGCACTAAGGCCTTAATATCTTTTGTAAAGGATTTCTAGACGGCAGCAACGCGAGCGTTAAGGTTAGCCGTGTCCCCGCCAGTAACCCGCCGGCGCTTAGCCCTATTAATAAGGGCGAGCAGCTTATTTAGGCGGTTATAGAAGGCCTTAGGGACCTAGTCTTGTTAGCCATTGGAACCTAAACCAACGCATATGGACTTACTGCTTGGCACGACTTATTTAGTTATTGGTAGTAACCGCAATTGCGGTTGGCCTGCTTGCCGCAGGTAGCCCGCCTAGCAGTAGCCACGCGCTTGGCGTAGCGGAGGCAAATTGGTTTAAGCAAGGCTGGGGGAGCACCTTGCGAGCAATAGGGGAGCTTAGACGGCGTCTAGTAGAATTAGCAACAGCTATAAGCCAGTGTGGAGAATACTTACGGAAGGCCCACCAACAGGCGAACCGGCTGCTTAATGTTTGCGATCCATGGTGGATTAGAAATCGTGGAGACAGCAAGACACAGGCAGAAAGAATTAAAATGGAATTGGAAGGGAAATCTGATGTCCTACCTAGGTGGAAACTCCTACCTTTATAGATCTCTATAGGGCCCTAGCGTTCTATTATCTTATTGTCCCATTGTTCTATTGTCCTATTATCCTATTATCCTATTGTCCTATTGTCCTATTGTCCTATTATCCCATTATACTATTGTTATATTATCTAATTTACTTAAATTTTGTTACACACTTCTTATTCAGCAAAGGGTAATAATAGCACTCCTATTGTATAATAGCGTTGGCTGGGGACAGCCGCTTAAGAAGGGGGGGGGCAATTATTAGGCCGTAGAGACGCACCTGCCGTAACCGGCTTAGCGTAGGCGAGGCGCAGGCGAGGCGCCTACAAAACGTAGTCGCCCCGCACTAGAGAACCGCAGAATTTAGTTCTACTTTATCAAGAACCAGATACCTATTGCATTCCGCTACTGTTGTTACGTTGCTATATACCCTCAGGGCCTTGGCGTCCTAACACCCTCTTTATACTAATTGGTACCCCCTTTTAGGTTATTAATTCCCTTTCCTAATTAAACCTAGTAAACGCCAATTAATAGCTAGCTAGTAAAGGTAAGAGAGTATTAGTATTGCATATTCTATAAGCCTTAATATAGATACTATACATTACTCTTTAATTTAACCTATTTCCACTAATAGCACAGTCGATCTCTAAGCACTTATTCTCTAAATAGTGCTATCTAATACGTTTGTAGTGCTTAAAACGGGTTAATTAGAGTAGTTATAATCTAAACGGACAAAATATTAAGCAGGAGGAAGTGCTCGCTTGTCGCTTGTTATAAACTATACATTAGTGCTGTTCGCTCTTAACATCATTATGCATGCGCTCACTTACAACTCTTTAAAATCTAAGATTACTTCTTGCTAGTTTTCAAGCCCATGCACGGCAGTGCTGATTACGTCAGCGGAGACTATAAGGCTGAGGCCTAAGGTGTGCTATTCGTGCCCTACTATAAGCCGAAGGGCACCTAACCTGCGATGTTCTATGAACAACACTGTTGGGCACTAACGTTTTTACCTGCTCTATTCTGACGTACACTTATAATACACTACTTCTTTATCGTGCTCTATATCCGTTTTAAAAGGAACTAAGGTCCATTATTATCTCTTAGGATTATATATCTATTCTCTTAAATATATTCTATACCTTATAGCTACGGTAAATACCCGACCTTCGTATTATATAGGATTGTGCTAATAAATTATAAAGGACAGTTACCCTACGACATATATAAACTACCCTCTATTATTAGAAAATTTCTGGCTAGGTCTACCTCTAAAAAAGAGTCTATCGTCACACGTAATTGCTTTTTATTAGCGCAAGTCCTAGGAACAGGTTTTCTTATCCTGCTATTATAGGCGAGACTCTAAAGACGGTCGATATTACTGCCGCTAATATAGAAGATAATAAGAAGTTAAAAGGGATATTTAAATACAAAGTAGGATGCGCTATATCTAAGTAGGAATTCTCTTTAGGCTAAATCCTATATAGATAGGGAGAGATAGAGAAATCTAAGCTAGCGGTGGACTCGCTAATAGTTGGAAGGTTACGCAAACTATAGTAGTAGGGGAACAGTACCAGCATACTACGGCCGTTATTATTAAGATAAATAGTAGCAATAGGGCTATTATAATCTTTAGAGCTATCTCTCTAACTAATTATAGATTAGTTAAAGAGTATTAGATGAGTATAAATATACCAGAGAAAGGGGTTATGGTTATCTTAGAGCCTAATTATTACTATTAGCTAATGCGAAACGCTAAAGTAAAAATTATTATATAAGATAGGGTTTCTATATCTAGGTAGTAAAAGTTTATAGGATGTTCGCATATAAATAGTACGGAATAGAAATACATGGTAACTGAATAGTTAATAGTAGGAGTTCTATAACTAAACCCTCGCTAATACCCTAATTTATATATATTAAAATAACTCCGGCACCTTTAGCTGTAAGTAGCACACCCTTAATAAGTGGATGTTCTCTTACTGGTTCCTCTTTATTAGAAGAGTCGTTAGTATTACATAATTATATTTTAAGCTTATAGTAGTCTAGATATTAGTTAACTATATACTTATTAAGAATACCTAGGTAATAGACTTTCTAAGAATGCCTTAGTGTTTTCTTGCCTTGGTATATTTACTATTACTTTTCTAATCTAGTCTCTCGTAACCTAGTTTTAAGGAAGGGCTTACGCCCGCAAGTAGCGCTATATATATTCCATAAGCTAGCCAAAGAGTTTAGGTTATATTAATATTAGACTAGCAAATAATAAGGTATAGAATATTAAAGTCTAGAAGTTAAGCTTCTAAAGTTTCGACTATTGTAATTCGCTTTACTTATAACTCTGAGATAGCTTTTTAATATTAAAATTAATCCTTTAGACTAGTAAAGTCTTTTCTTCCCATATAAGTCTAGCTATCTCATTAAAGCCTTTCTAGACTATAATTTGCGTTAAAAGATTAGATACTTTAACACTTAATTCCTTAGAAAGGGCGTTATTAAAGTTACGGAATTCTAGTAGGCGTTCGCTAATATTATCCAGCTTCTGGCAGATCTTATATGGTATAGCGGATAACTAACTAGGAGAGTTAGGTGGGTTAGTTTATAAAATAAGTTTTAGGTATTAAATTTAAGAAGCGAATAGTTGCTTACTTAAGTTTGGGAGCGAAGAGTTATTAATCTGGGTTCAGAAGCGCGCCTTAGCTCTTTTTTATATTGCAGTTAACCGTTAGCCCAATTGCTTCCCTCTTTTATTAGCTTTCTACCTATTAGTGGCTTTAACTACCAATTACCAACTGATTATTGCCTTCTAACCTATAATGTGTCGGGCGTGTACGGAAAATATTTTAGATCCTTACGGCGCATCGCTAGGCTAAGAAATTATATCGTAGTGCTAATCCTAAATATAACATTCCGACGCGTTAAATCGCCGACCTTCTACCTCCCCCCGCTTTTCTATAAGGCAGCGGCTATAGGGTTAGTATATATACTATAAAGACTAATCTTGTCTGAGAATAGCGTCTAAAATCTAGGGTGAATAATAGATTAGTCAGCTAGACACTAGGATTTGCCGCCTCTTTAAAGCCTTTTATATACAGTAGTCGCTGCCTAAAGTTTTTATACCTTCCCAATTAGGAAGTTATAGCTTACCGCCTATAGTAGAATAGTTAAAATTATTAAAATTATACGTAAAGCTTTAAACAAAAGGGTATATATATATATTTAATTATCGGATTAATAAGCTAGCTATTTAGAAGGTATTAAGCTCTATATAGGCGCAGTTGTCGGCTCTATAGAGGCTTAAGAACGTCCCTAACTGGTTAAGTAGAGTCCTCTATATACTTAATTCGCTAACGTCTTCCTATAGCTTTTAAAGTCTTTTATATAGAGCTTTAGTATTATAAAGGCTCTACTAAACTTAATATACCATTAATCGTCCCGCTATCTATATCTACTACCTTACCAGGGGTAGGTGAAGAGTCATTCCTTATCCACTTCCTTTTTGGCTAATTAATTGTATTCCACCTAATATCCGCCTTATAGTATTAAACTTCCTCCTTCTACTGCCGCTGCTAATATTACGGCTCTACTAAGCTAACTTTAAACTCCGCCTTCTTTAAGTTTCTACCCTTTATATCTGGTCGGTTCTGCCGTATAGGAGGTAGAGGATTATTAATTAGTGGTAGAGGCTTAAGTGGAGGAGGCTTAGAGGCAGCTAAAAGTTAAGTAGGAGGCTTTGCAGTATATACCCATATAGCCCATTAATAGTGGCGAAGCTTTAGGGTGTAAATATATAGTAGAGGCTCGATATCTATTAAGGCGTTCGGTAGATAAGGTCCTATTTATATACGCTATTAGCAGGGTAAAAAATTCGCCATATGTGGCTGGGACTTAATCGCCGCCAGATTGCTTGGCAGTAAAACAATACTTTTATTCAATATCTCAGTTACGCTCTCGCCATCTTTACTTATTTTCGTAACGTTATTTCCTTAGTTAAGTATAGTGTTAAGTAATAGATATATAGCTCTTATAGTTAGCTTCTAAACTAGAGTAAGAATATTAGTAGCAGGAAGTATTTAGCTAGCGCTTTGTAATGGCCTATACCCTAGATAGTATATGGCTATAATAGAATATATATATATATGAACCCGTTTTTAGTGCTTACGGGAACGCATAAATATAGTATAGTAAGGGTCGGAGGGCGTATTATATAATATAAGGAGAATTACTACCTAAAGCTCTATATTCTAACTTTATTGGAGCTAGTATAGTAGGACAGAAAATCTACGAGTATTTAGGACGGAAGCTAATTTCGCTAGTGACTCTACTTGGAGCCTTAGACTATAAGGGGGTAATATAAATAGGTTAGACGCCCCCCCTACTAGTATGGAGAGAAAAATAAGCGAACCCTAAGTAATATAGCAGGGCTAGATTATTTTGTGTACTATACTAGTAGGGGGACGTCTAAGGCATTAATGTTACCCCCTTATATATAGCTCTGCGGAAATATTATCTACGCTTTACGGTTATTTATTACATTCCTGCTTTTAAATCTTTTGTCCTTTATAACCTTTTTACTCTCAATATACTAATCTAATAACTTATCTCTATAGCTCCGCGCTACTTCTCGTTTAACTACCTTTTACGTCGCCTTTTTTATTAACTACTTTGGCGTATTATTTGTCGCGCTTCCTCACTATAGTAGATAGGTCGAGATTAGAGATAATTAAAACAAAACCCATTAGCGATAAGCTTAATGCCTTTTGTAACTTTTTTGAATCTACCTATAGAGGCCTAGCTATCTTAGGCCCTAATGCGTTATACCTTATTAGCGGAGAAGGTATAGTTTATTTACTAACTTACGAAATTTCTAATATTAGTAGGACGGAAAAATTGCCTCCTTAACCTAATATATACTCTATAAGGCCTTCTTACTATACGCTTACTACCCTCAAATTGGGGTAATAGAGACCTCCTTGGTAACCTATTAGCGCTAAGTTCGGCAGTCTACTCCGACAACTTTAAGATTAACCTTATTATACTCCTCCTAAAAGCAGTCCTTAATAAAGAGTTAGACGAGGTTATCTGGGACAAAGTCTACGCCGCTGTTACCGCGTCTATAGCTTTCGCGGTCGTCGCCAGACCTATAACCCCTCTTTAGTCTGGCCTGCCCCTTACCGTCTCCTTTTAATAGACACCCTAGACATTTAATATAGGCAGCTTCGCAGATACGTCCGATCTAAGGAAGGATATTAACTCTATACTTAAAAGCGAGGTAGAGGATAATCTTAGGATTGACTACCCCGGCGTTTTTACTACGTTCTTTAGGCAAATTTTACAGCTTAATAATATAGCGATGGCTGTATTCCAGAGCTACAAAGATGTAAAGCCGCTACTGTTTAAAGAAGATGTTGGCTAGCTGGAATAGCTAGAGGGGTATAAAGAGGTAAGAGTATTATAATTCCTTCGCCGCTATATTAACTAATTTCTATAGTTTGCGGATAAACACGGCTTCTACCCTTTAAAGCGTTGTCGCTATATTACCACCCTAAATAAGCCTATTTCTAGATCAGTTAGCAAGCAAAAGGTAGACGTAGGTCTGGCTTATAACCCTAATAATAAGCTAGAAGACGGTAACTAGCAAAGCTATAACTAGTCCTATATCCTTATCCTAGGGAAACTAAAGAGTAATCCGCAAAAGGACAATTACAGTAGCACTTAGCTCGACTTAGTAAGATATACCTAAGAGGTATTTAGTATATAAGACACCCGCCAGCTCGTTCTAGGCTTTACCCTCTATAGCTTAATTATATGGTTATAGGAATTTAACCGACTTAAAGGGGTAGGATCTTAGCCGTTTAATGTTAATAAGGATAGCTAGATGTTTATTTCAGCGGTCTTAGGATACCTATAGATAAATAAGGAAGAACTAGGTTTCGCTCCTACTATAATAAAGGACAACGCAAGGTATATATATATTCACTAGAACGGCTGGACAAGGCGGCTTCGCTTAGAAGATCTTATAAAGCAATAGCGTTCCATCACTAGTCGGGCAACTACTTACTAGAGAGGTTCCCTAGGAGATAAATTAGACGGCGGAATCGTAATTAAGGATTTATAGGAATTTAAAGAACGACCTAAAGAAGGCCTTTTGCTTAAGGAAGTGATAGAAGCTGGTGTTAAGAACGTAGCACAATACTACCACTATAAGACTGTACGTATTAGGGGTAAGATTAACGATATCCGCTATAATGTATAGAAGGGACTAAGCGATGCCAACGGGAGGAATCCATTTCAGCAACAACGGCCTATGCTCTCTAAGTCCGTTACTAGCTTAACTATGTCTAGTAGTTTACGTTTAGGCCAAGGTAGGAGCGTAAGTATAAGCAGAACTATTACATGAAAGAGATCGTCTAGCTGTATATAGACATTGATGCCGCCTCCTAAACGGTTATATTTAGACCTACCGGTTAAATAAGATACTTAATAACGCAATCGTGTCTATTATCGGCTAATTATATAAGATATTAAGAAGAGTATTTATAAGGCGAGTTCTCTAAGAGCCGTATTAATAGGATTACTTAGAAGTATAAAAGGTAAGTAATAAGCGAGACATTCCGGGATATAGCTAATTTATTAGGATATAAGTCGCTCCTAGATACGAAGATCCTCTACCGCGATATATCTATTAGAAATATTATACTAGAGATAGCAAAGGACAATAGTTTCTTAATTAACGTTAACCTAGCCATTAGGCTAGACTGGTAAAAGGTTTCCAGAGCGCTAAGCAAAATGGGTACTAAAGTATTTATAGCGATTAGTATACTTTATGGCGATAAAGATTACAGTTTTATATACAATTTGGAGTCGTTCTTCTAGATACTATTTTAGATTTACGTCTACTAGAATAGGCCTAACCTATATAAGAGCAAAACAGAATATAAATCTTAGAATTATGAGCTAATATAAAAACTTATAGAAATTAAAAAGGGTAAAATAGATTAGGATAATAGGTTTACTAAGGAAGTGTAAAGGTACTTTTAGTCCCTTACTCGGGTGCATTACCTAAGGGCTCTTAGAGGTAGCTAAGGCTAGCCTTCGGCTAGGCCTTAGTACCTCCTTATATACTCCTTAGGCTTACAACCCTTCCTCCCTTATTAGTTCGTCTCTCTCTCTCTCTATACTTAGGGTATTGCTATACCTACTCTTTACTATATCGTCCTCTTCTATTAACTCTTCTGTAATTTATGCTCGGCTTACCTACTCCCTACTATATACCTAGGCAATAGCCTTATAGGAAGTTAATTGGAATTTTACGGCCTACTGTAAAGCTTTAATCCCTTATATATAGGAGCTATAAAAGGTCGTCTTTCTAGGGGGAAAGCGGTAGCTAAGAGAGTACTAACAACTATATACCTAGATAAAGTCTATCTTAGAGTAGGTAAGAAAGAACTTAGTTACTTTAGAGTAGCTAGGTGTAATATATCAAACTTACAATTATCTATACCATTATACTATTTAGGGCTAAGCTTAACTTAGAGAGAACTAGTCAGTCTAGCAGAAATATATTAACTATATCTATAAGAATATCGTTACATTAGGCATACTTACGCTCTTAATATTTAAAGTTATAACTACTGCTATTATTTCTTGCCTTATACCTTCCTAGCTTATAACCCTAGAACTATATTTAGCTTACCTTAATAGCGAATTCTTAGTACTAGGTTTACTAGGCTCTAGAAATAGATCAATTAGTAGGGGACTCTTCGGCTAATTAGTAATTAATAGTCTTATAAGAATACACTTGGCATTAGATGGCGCCTATATACCCTTAGGAGAGTTTGGCACATTTAGAGAACTGCTATAAGCAAGTATAGGAAATAATCGTTTAGTATAAGCTGTTAGGACCTACTTAAAAAGGAAGATTTGCCTTAGTTGGACTTGCCTTAGTCCTAATCTAGAGCGTTTCTAATTAAAATATACCTCTTTAACAAGAGATTCTATGTTAGTTCCACCGTTCTCTAAAATAATTATTTCTTTTAGGATTGCATACGCTGCGCTTAGTAAATAATATAAGGCTGCCAAATGTCTAGTAGTATCTATATTATTATATAAGGTGCAGGCAATGTGTAGATAGCACTACTACTAGTTATAGCGGCTAGTGTATAGTTTTGAGCTCGTGTTGTAAGTATTAGCTTACGGTTCTGTCGCTTCCTAGATGTCGTAGTTATAGCTAATTATAATAAAGCGCCAGAATTAATATAGTATTCTTTCTTACTATGGCTAGTAATAACCTTAACTAGGGATATAGTAAAGATGCTTTGCTTTGTATTAGCTCGTTAGGCGAATAAAAAGTAGGTTACTTTAAGATTTAAAGGGTTAATAGGCCTTAGACGCCGCCGCCATTAAGGGTAAGTAGGCGGAGTTTATGCTTGGGTATAGCTAGAGAATAGATAGGCAGTAAGGCTTAGTGGAAATATATAGTAGTATAATCACAAACTCACATAGCTGTAGGGCTGATTTTGTATTATAAAAAGTATAGTAGCCTATCTTTAGCTTAAAAAGGCTAAAAATGTGGGTGTAGCCTAGCCTACTTTAGCTACCAAATAAGAGTAGTCTTCCTCTTTACCGCTAAGGCTGTGGAGTAAACTAGTATAATATAGGTTTAGGTAGGGCATCCTAAGGGATGTTTTTTCCTTAGGATAGCTATAAATCAGAAGACTCTTGCGGAGATCTCTATACGCTATGACTTTCCCTTACCGGCGTAGGAAGCTAATACTAGGTTTCCTTAGCTAACGCACGGCCTTACCTAACATATAATTTTCGGATGTTAACACCTACTACTTTTAAAGCTATACAGCTCTATATAAATCGTATATATATACAATTTTGTAGTAGAACTATTAGCTTGAGTAGAGCTATTGATTAATTACGTACGAAACCTCTTAGAGAGGTTAATTGCTCTACTGCGTTGACTTTAAGCAGGCGTAGGAGCAACGACCTCCATAACCAATTCGTCCTTATTAGTATCGCCCTTATTATACTTATTACTAGTAATCAGTATAGGAGCCTTCTGCTTGCCTTTCTTGGCCAATTAGAAGTCCTTTTTAATTTACACAGCTACTTACCGGGCGTACTTTGCCTCCTCTTATTTAGCTGCTTTTATGCATTGCTCCTACAGTCGAATTTCCTTTATTACTTACCTTATACGCTTTCTCTCCTCTAATATACAAGCTTTCTCCTGCTTCTTAGCCTCCTTAAGCTTAGTTACCTTATCCTTTTAGAGTTACTCAGCCTTCTTGTTAGCCTCTTTTTATACTTAATGCACTTAGGCCTTCTTTACTTTAGATAGTGACTAAAAGATAGCACCACTGTAATACCAAGGAGGTGCTTTAAGTGGAAGAGGTTTACCACACTACCGGCGCTTCTTCTTATTTAGTAGGGCCTCCTTTAGGTACTTATTTTTATATTAAAGGAGATTATTACGTACTAAGATTGTGTGGATTATTTAACTAAGTAATTAAGCGTCTTTTTAATGTATATCTTCTACTACCTTACGTAGAAGCCTCTCAATCTTTCTCTAATCCGAAGCGCTAAGTACTAAAGTAGTACTACTGCTTAAGAATGGCCGTTTAGTATCTTTAACCTTAAATCGTTTAAGGACTACCTCTAGATTAAAAGGTAATAATCTACACGTCTTAAAGCTCTTAAGTATAGTTTTCTCTTTAAATAAAGCTACGTAGGCCTTATTAAATATACTATAGAAGTCTCTCTTTATAATCGTCGATAGACCTTAGCATCTATATATAAAGTTGGCTAGTTTGGTTAAGTAAGCCGTTAAGAGAGGTTTAAATATATAGATATTTAGAGGCTATAAAGTATGGGTTAAATAAGGCGGATAAATGGCCAATAGTATCCTATTGTTGTTATAGTATTTAATAAACTCTATAGTAGTACCTTTGAGCGCGTAAAACTAGCGTACTAATTAGTATATATGTAACCTGGAGGGTAAGCAGAGATATAACCGTGATAATAATTATCCTACTTCCTGGATCTATAGTTTTTAAGTTTGTTTAATATCTAGAGATAAGACATATATATAGAAATTAACTAGATATACTAATATCTGCTATATAGCCGAGACAAAAACCTCTCTAGATTCTATTTCGTATTCGTCACGGTCGCCTTCTAACGCAATCTCGTCCTCCTCTAGCTCTACCTCAATAATGTCTTCAATTTCACTTTAGAGATACCTCGGCCTGTTATACCTTTCCCACTATGTTTTCTTGGCAAGCGTTATCTTATCAACTTTGTTGCCTACAAACCATCTACAACAGACCTTGCAATACTGTACTGCGTATATCTGCTCGCCCAGCGCTATAAACTGTCTTTGCTTATTTAAAAGGAAATTATTTAGTATAGTATAAATATTATATATCTATATAACTATAGTAGGTATCTTGTTAGTAGGGAGGAGGCTAGGGTATTTACAGGAGCTTCCTAAGATTACATAACCATCACTTAGCTTGTTATGACGACTTGTCTCAGCATGCTTAGACTAAGAAACCAATAAATATCTGTAAGCTAACCTATTTGATCAATCTATCTGTTTCTTAGTCTGAGCCACTTTAGCAAGATTTTAGAAGCCGAGCCGCTCTATTTATATAAGGCAAACTATTAACTTTGATAAAATTAATATAAGTAACCGCCACGTCTATTATTCTATTAATACCTGTATTAGAATCGCCTTAATCAGCTTTCTAATCGATAGATTTTCTAGAACCAACTGCTAGCCATGGGTATATCTAAAAGGCGTTAAAGAAACCCCTCTACTTTGTCTAGGAGCCAGTCTTCTCAAGCTTTTAATTAAATAGTAGATATCTAGGACATCTACATCGTCCAGTGCATCTGCATCTACACCATGTGCCAGTGCATCTATATCTACACCGTATACCAGTGCATCTGCATCTACACTGTGTGCCGGTGCGTCTACATCTGCGCCGTATGCCAGTGCATCTCCATCTGCACTATATGCTAGTACATCTAATACAACTAAAATTCGAATTCAAGACGTTGGGCGCGCGTATTTAGCGTATAAGTGGTCCTTGTTAATATCCGCAAGCGTTACATAGTAGCTCTGTACCGCTTCTCTAGCAACAGCAGCATTATAGCCACAATAGATTAACTAGCTGCGAATAGTATTATAATAGGCAGCTATCTACTTCTTAGAATTATAATCGTCTTCAGAATCAGCTAAAGCTAATTAAACTGTTGGTGGTATATCTACCTATTAGTGGTATATCTACTACAGGCTTCTTAATATTGTACACTTTGGTAAGCCGCGTCATAGCTATTTTGAAATTAATATTAGGAATGGGAAGGCAGGGAGGTTTCTTATATAGATTATTTAATTCGCTAGAGCTCAATATATAATTAATAGATTTTTCAAGCTGCCTAAACTTGTTGTACAGACCATAATGGGACAGATGGCCTAAACTGGTTTAGTGCCATTAGGCCGGATTTATCCGGCCTCCCATTATAGTCTAAGCATGCTAAGATAACGTAACAACTCTACCTTATAGAGTATACCATTATTACCTATATCCCCGTATAACATATCTTAAGTAATATATAATTTTAAGTCCTTACTAGACCTATATAGAGAGTTTATGGAAAGTAGTAAGAATAAGCTATAAGTAGTTAACTTCTTTAAGGCGCGTAAGACCCGGCTTATTAAAGCGTGGTTTATTTAGTAGGAGGAATTTATAAGCCTGTCCGCTATTAGATAAGAGCATACTTTAATGGCAAGCATAGTATATATAGGAACAATCCGTAATATATAAAAGAGCTAATATTAAGAATATTAAGCTTCCTGTTAACTACTAGAGTCTACCTCTATCAGAATTAGCGATAAGGTGCTGACTAAGCTCTAGACACATTGCGGAGGTCGATATCCGCATACAATCTACATAGACATTAACCGCATCTACTACATTACGAATCAATTAATATTCATCATCTGCGTTATCTCTATTATCAATTAGACCCTTAAGAGAGCTCCACTGTAACCTTATAACCTTGTAATTCCAACAGGTTATAAGCCTAGGTAGCAAATATCTCCTAGGTAGTAACACCTCCTAACTTAAAAATCGACCCTTAAAAATAACCTCCTCTACCTTAACCTTAACGACACCTATATACAATTATAAGGCAGGCAAAATTGTCATTTTTAATGGAGACAACTTTGCAGACTGGGAGCGCACTTATAAGGCAGCCCTAATTATGGCAAAAGGATGGGATTTTGTTACTAGTATAGAAGACCTAGCTTAAGTCAATTTAGCTAACGGGAGAAGAAGACAAGGGGAAGCAAATAAAATCATCTATAATTTGATAGGAGATAACCATCAAGAAAAGATATGTGCGATAATAAAGGCGTAAGATATTTAAGGAATGTGGGAATGAATAAAGAAGTTTAATAAGGCTAAAGACGAGGTCTATATCTCTAGACTTTACAGAGAGTTCTATAGCACTATATTCAACCCTATAAAGATGCAAATCGTCAAGTTTATCTATATACTAAATTGATTTAAGATCAATCTAGCCTCTATACCTTAACCACTTACCAATAATAATATTAAAGAGCAACTCCTTCTAGTCCTACTAAGCGATGTTATATAGTAGAATGTAAAGACCTAGTGTCTACGAGATAAAAGAGACCTTAAGAGTTGCATTACCCTTCTTTAGGAGCATGAGACTGCTCTCCCTATATAGGTATAAAATGCAGCACTTATATAAGAGAGGAAAGACGAACCTAGGAGGAGAAGGGGAAACTAAGGTCGAACAAGGAGCAGAGGTCGTGCTAGTAGATTTGATTATTCCTTATCGCGTCATTGCCATAGCTTGTCATCTTAAGTAAGTAAAGAGCTAAGATAACCAGAAAGAGATAAGTACAGAGTATACTATTAGAAAGGTTACTATTAGAAAGACTATCCCCTGCTTAGATAATTCCGATTTAATAACGCTAAGAAGAAAGAGTAAGGTGCTTCTAAGGCAAAAGAAGTAGGGAATGTAGTAATAGCTAAGGACGAATTCAACAGCAATTTAATCTACCTTAACCCTGACCCTGACCCTAAACATGCTATACTTATAACAACATCTCTAGCTTAGGCTCTTAACTTAGGAGCAACTAAGTACTTTATTGGTAACCAATTAGACCTAATATACTTAAAGAGATGGAATACGCCTTAATAAGTACGAACTATAAATAGGACTATTATACCTACTATAGGTTATGGCCAAGCTTAAATCGGTACCCTAAAGCTAAAAGATGTATAGCTTATACCTTTGTTTAAGTTAATTAAGCTAATCTTAGTAAGGACTCTTACTTAGGAAGGCTACTTAATTATATTTAAACTAGACAATTAAGCTACTAGCAAGCATAAATTAGATACGATATTTAAGGCTATTATAAGAAATAACCTCTATATACTATAAGAGCATTAGGAAGCACTTAATGTGACGGCGGAAGTATACAATTTATAACCAAATGTTAGTGAAATGGATGCTAAGCTATAGCACCGCCGAACTGGATATACAAACTATAGCAACCTGTTTAAGCTATAGCACTCCTTACTAGGCATAAAGCTTAAGAAAAGAGCAGTACTAGTTGGCAAGAGTATATACAAAGCTTGTCTAGTAGGGAAGATGCGAGAAATACTAAGTAAGAAGATAACTAAGTATAAGAAGATACCTAGTTAAGGGCTATACCTTAATACTATAGGACGAATTAGTATATTAATTAGAGGTTACAACTACTACCTACTAGCCCTAGACAACGCCACATACTATACTTAAATTATCTCTCTTAAAATGCTATAAACTAAAGAGGTACTACTGTATATTAAGGAGATCATTATAAGGGTAGAGAGATTTACTGGTAATAGAGCTGTCTGAATTTAAGCGGATAATAAAAAGGGGGGGTTTAGCCGCAGATTTTAAGACGAACTAATACCTTAGGGCATTAATTTTAAACCTTGCCCGCTATATAAGCACTTATATAATAGTGTAATTAAACGCATAATCTATACGGTCAACTGCAAGACAAGGTTACTTCTATTTTAGGGAAATGTACTAGTTAAACTCTAGTGCTACGCAGTTGAATATGCTATCTGGATTAAGAATTAAGTACTAACCTTAGCTCTTCTATTTAACGACGAGTATAGTAGTGCTATTATACCCTATAAGGTATACACCTGTTAAGTCCCTAACCTTAAGAATCTAGTTATCTTTAGGTGCCATACTAACCTAATTAATACGCTTAAGAAACACCCTAGAAAGTATAATTTAAGAATAAGACCTAACTATATTTTTATAGGGTTAAAAGGGAGTAGTTAATTTAAAATAATAAACCTATATACGTAAGTAATTGAGCTCTTTGGAGATGCTAAAGTGAATAAGTATAGGTTCCCTTATAGAGCACCTTAGGTGCAAGCTATAAGCTAAGCTCTAAACTAACCTAGACCTCCCCCTACTACCTATTACGGCGCTGGTGGAAAACGGTGGATTATGGTAGACGTTATGGTAGACGCAGAGTCACGTGAGCTTACGTAACTTGGGGATTGTATAAGACTTCAAGCGACGCTGCCCTTCTTCTCCTTTCCTTTCTCTAGCTTTGGATCCTCATTTATAGACTACCAATTATACAGGCTTACGCGTCCCTCTTGCCGTGCTCGTGCCTTAATTAACTAAGTCGCTAACATTATCTAAAGCTCTTTATTACTCTCTCTTCCTAAGAAGGAACTTAAATATATCTATCTATAAGACCACAAACAGGATAAGGACACAGAATAGGACCCTAAGGACATTACTAGGACTATAAGGACAGGACAGACCCAAGAACCAAAAGAACACAAATAGAACGCGAAACCTAAGAATAGGATACGCACGGACTAGAACCCCTAGAAAATAAACAAATACCGGAAATTACCTAAAACCCTTACCACTATGCCAAGAAATACAGCAGCTGGTAAAGCCGCTGCAGGACCCGCAAATACCTCCAATAGTAAAACAGTCGCCATCTTAACCCCCCAGGAAGAGCTTACAGCAGCTAATACTAAAATTAAACGGCTTTAAGAGCTACTTAAAACTAAAAACACCCCTACACCTAGTGAGGAGTTATTAGACACCTAGAGACTTGCTATAGTCCTTAAGGCCCTAGCCCAACGTATAGCATTAGCATCATTACGGTCCGCAAAAGTTATAGACCCCCTATTACTTACAGACGGAACTGACCCTACATTTAATAACTAGAAGCTTTAATTATAGGACAAGCTTGAAGTTAATGCGGATTACTTCCCCACTACTTAAGCTAAGATGGCCTACGTCTTCGGCCGTACTGGCGGAGACGCACAGACGCACCTACGTCCACGATACGCCTAGGACTTGGCAGATCCCTTCCTCTCTAGAGACAAGATAATTAACCACTTATCTTCCATCTATAAGGACCCCTTTAAGGTATAGAACGCCCGCCTTAATTATAAAGCTCTTAATATGAAGACGACAAAGACCTTTTCAGCCTTCTAGACCCGCTTTCTGCACCTAGCCGGCTAGGCCCAAATTCCCTATAAAGACCTAATGCTAGACCTCTTTAATAAGCTTACCCTAGACCTACAGCGCGCTGTACTGCCAGTTTTTACTACTATATAGACGCTGAAAGTACTTATAGACTACTGCCTATCTATTAACTAAGGCCTCTATTAAATTAAAGCACGAGCTAAGTAGTATAAGGCTAGAAACTCTCTAAACTAAACTATAAGCACTATATAAACGGCCCGTAACACTCTGGCACAATCTGCAACTCCTACAGCACTAGCCGTATAGCCCGCCGTTAATTTAGCAGCTAGTCCTATTACGGGTCTGGCGCACACTTAGCCTATATATAATAACCCCTGTAAATAGGCCCTTAGTAATTAAGGAGCTTGCTTCTTATACAGCTAGAAAGACCACTTTATAAAGGATTGCCAGACAAAGGCAAAAACGGGCAAGGTTCTGTTAATTTAGGAGGATAGTATAGAGCCGGAAAAAGAGGAACCCTAGAGAAAGACTCCTCTTTAGGGTTAAAAAAAATTAATATATTACATATTAATCTAAGTTGGCTAATTAGTAGAAGAAGCTGCACTATCCCTTATACTTTATTTTGTAATAAATATTAAGTTTTAACCTCCGCTTTAGCTAACTCTGGAGTAAATACCTTTACCTTAATAGATACCCAGTGCGCCATAAAGCTAGCTAAATTTTTAAATATACCTCTTAAAGAACTACCTAAACCAGTCCCCATTCGCGGGTATAATGGACGGATAGGACTACCTATTATAACTATCTTACGGATCTACCTCCGTGTTAATAGACAAAGGTAGTATAATATCCCCTTTCTTATTATAGACCTAGGAAGCCATAATATAATCTTAAAAAGAAAATGGCTAGCCTATTTAGGCCTATAGCTTAATATATAGAGTAGATGGCTTATTTAGCCTAAATCTCTACCCCTAACCCCTTCCTTTATAAAAGAAATCAGTATTATAATAGAGAACCTTATACAGCCCTAGATTAATACTATTTACTAGGCCGATGCTATGCGTAGGGACCAGGCCTTTAAGAAAGATATATAGCTTAATCCGCAACAGATTTGTATACTATACCGTCCCCAGACTACCTATATTACACCACCTACACTAGAAATCTAGGAAATTAATAATAACCTAGCTAAGTCCCCCTAGAGAACTTAGGCCCTACGCAGCTATAAAGGAAGGCTAGGAATACCGGACGCTATACTAAACTAATAGACTAGAAGGACAACTTATAGAAAATAGAACGTAAGCTAAGGAAGACTATAAACCCTATACCACAAAATACGGCCTAATAAAAGTCTATAAAGAAACCTATAGACCTTCCCCCAGTTAATATCTGCTGCATTAGCGCCGTAGGATTTTACTAGAACTTGGTTTAACCTAATACCATTGCCTTTACCACCAGCTTATATAAAATTAATCAAATAATTAAGGAAAAGGAAAGTGAGCTTAGCGGATAGGAAAGTAAGCTTATAGATAAGGAGCTGGTAGAACAGAAACTGCCCTATTAACATTAGAAATTTAAGGACGTATTCTCCAAGGCAGCATCCAATATACTCCCACCTTACCAACTATATAACTACAAGATTAAGATTAAGCTAGACAAGGAAGACACCCTTAATTATAGCCCCCTTTATTAGTAGTCTACTGCCAAATTATAGGCTATAAAGCAGTACCTTATTAATAACTTAAATAAGGGCTTTATTAAGCCTAGTTAAGCCCCTTTTAACTCGCCTATTCTCTTTACTAAAAAGCTAAATAGAGGACTTTGTTTCCGCATTAACTACTACAAACTTAATAATATAACCCATAAGGACCGCTATCCACTGCCCTTACTTAAGGAGACTCTAGCCCAAATAAGTAGAGCTAAGATCTTTACTAAGCTTAATATCTGTTAGGCTTTTTACCAAATTAGGATAAACCCTAGATTAGAAGATCTTACTATATTTTAGACCTATTACAAAACATATAAATATAAAGTACTTCCTTTTAGACTAACCAATAAACTGGCTATATACTAGCGGTATATAAACAATGTACTCTTTAACTACCTTAATAACTTCTATACAGCCTACCTAAATAATATTATAATTTACTCTAAGAATGAGCTGGAATATAAGGAGCACGTCTATAAAGTCCTATAACGGCTCCGCGAGGCTGGCCTCTAGGCTAATATTAAGAAGTTAGAATTCAGTGTTAAGCATATAAAGTACCTAGGTTTTATTATTAGTACAGATAGAGTTAAGGCTAACCCAGAAAAAACGGCTGTAATTAACTAGTGGGCACCCCTACAGACTATAAAGGGGGTATAATTATTTTTAGGCTTCTATAACTTTTACTAACGCTTTATTAAGAACTATAGCAGGATCGCCTAGCCTCTTAACTGTCTCACTAGGACAGACCAGCCCTTCTATTTTAACGCTATATATACGCAGGCCTTTAATAAGCTTAAAAAATGGCTAGTATCAGCTCCCCTACTTGCCTACTTTAACCTAGAACGGCCCTTAATGCTAGAAACTAATGCCTTAGACGGCATAATAGCTAGTGTTTTTTCCCAAAAGCAACTGGACGGAGAATGGTACCCTATTATATACTATTTAAAGACTATAATAGATGCTAAGCTAAACTACCACATCCATAACAAAGAAATGCTGGCTATTATCTCTAGCTTTTAGCACTAGCGTGTATAGCTAGAGGGGACCCCTAAGCCTATTAAGGTAGTTTTAGATTATAAGGCCCTAGAATACTTTATAATAACCAAGGCCCTTACAGCCTGGTAGGCATGCTAGGCGGATATCCTATCTTAATTCAACTTCTTAATTATATATAGACTAGGCGCTATAAACCGTGCGGATACCCTTATAAGGCGTAAATAAGACCTAGGTAACTAGACGGCTATAAAGATCTTATTATAAATCTAGATACTACTATAACTAGAGCACCTTGACCCCTAGATATAGGTAGAACTAAGTACAGACTTCTTAGGCGCCAAGATATATCCTATTAACCCTTTAAGACTTAACTTAATTAATAAATTGCTGTAGATAAACCATACGGCCCCTTCTCTACAGAAGTACTATAAAAAGGCAAAAAATATTACCAGCCTATAGTCCCTTAAAAATGGATTACTTAAGCATTAGGAACAGCTAGTAGTAGCAAAGGAATAGAACTTACAGACTTAACTTATTACTAAAGCATATACCTAGGTCTCTACAGCCCACCCTAGAAAAAATAAGACCTATAGGATTATTAGCAACCGCTACTACTAGCCCAAAATGGTTATAGATATTAACCGCTATAAATAGAACTATAACAACTGCCGTAGGTCTATAATTCTATAAAATAAGACCCTAGGGCTATTAAAACCACTCCTAATACCAGAACGCCCCTAGTAGTATATCTCTATAGACTTCCACAAGCTACCTATAGACCACAACAGATATAATATAGTTATAATCCTAGTTAACTGCTTTAGCAAGCGCCCATTCTTAATCCCCTATTACAAGGATATTAATGCTAAAGAGGTGGCCCAACTATATATCTATTATGTCTACTGAATTTACGGACTACTAGATACTATTGTATCTAATTAAGGGCCGTAGTTTATATTAGCCTTCTAGAATAAGTTTACCTAGATCTTAGGTATTAGGTTAAAGCTTTCTACGGTATACCACCCCTAGATAGACGGTTAGACGGAGATTATAAATTAATACTTAGACTAAAGACTCCGGCCCTTTATTAACTACTTCTAGGATAACTAGGGCGAACTGCTACCTCTAATAGACTACGCCTAGGTAACCCTACCCTATAACTCTACGGGATTTACACCTATTTAGCTAGAAATAAGATATTTACCCTATACTAGCTTTAACTAGAATAAACCAGAAGGCCTACAGACTATACGCAAAAAACTATCTTATAAGGAAGCCTAGCAATTTACCAAACGCTTAAAAGAAGCCTAGGTAGTAGCCTATATAAATCTAAAAAAGGCCTAAAGATTAATAGAACAGTAGGTAAATAAGCATAGGCGCAAGCCCAACTTTACTATAGGCAATAAGGTCTAGGTTATAATAAAGAACTAGAAAACGGAATAGCCTAGCCATAAACTGGACTATAAGATAGCAGGACCGTATAAAATCCTTAATAAAAAAGGTAACTTATATAAGGTTAAGCTCCCAGACTTAATTAAAGTCCACCCTATTTTCTTACCAGATAAGCTACAGAAAGCTATAAATAATCTATTACCTAGATAAAAGAATAAGCCTCTACTACCAATTTAAGTTAATAGCAAGGATAAATGGGAAGTTAATAAAATACTAGCCTATAAACTAGTATGAGGAACGCTAAAATACCATATTTAATAGAAAGGTTATAATCTAGACCCAACCTGGTACCCTGGCTGGAACTTTATAGGTTGCCCCTAAAAGCTTAAAGAATTTTATAACTAATACCCTAATAAGCTAGGACCCCTAAAGTATCTAGATAAGTAGATGGAGTACTAGTATAGCAAAGATAATAAGCTACCTATTAAGCATAAAGATAAGAATACCCTATAAATATAATACGGACATATAAAGCCTAAGGGCAGGCTTTTTTGGAGGGGGGGGTAATATTACGGCGCTGGTAGAAAACGGTGGATTATAGTAGACGTTATGGTAGACGTAGAGTTACGTGAGCTCACGTAACTTGGGGATTGTATAAGACTTCGAGCGACGCTGCCCTTCTTCTCCTTTCCTTTCTCTAGCTTTGGATCCTCGTTTATAGACTACCAATTGTACAGGCTTGCGCGTCCCTCTTGCCGTGCTCGTGCCTCGATTGACTGAGTCGCTAACACTACCTTAAACGCGCCAAAAAAGACTCTAGTTGCGAGAACTATAAGTAGGCTAGATGGTAACCAAGTAGGCCGCTTAAGCCAAGTGGGAAGCCTAGGTTAAGACCAAGTAGGCCGCTTAAATAATTAAATAGGAAGCCTAGGTTAAGATTAAGTGGGACGCTTAAATTTACAAGGTAATATTAAGGGTGGGACGCCTATATAAAGCATATTAATATGCATTCCTTATGCGCAGAGAATAAGGTCTGGAAGGTTACTATAAATAAGGGATTTTAATAATATAGTAGTTTAGTTAGTAATAGCTATAAAAGCTATTTACCTAAAAGTTGAGAATACTACCTCTATAGGAGCACCTGTAGTACCTTTTAACGCTATTAAGTTAGATTAGGCCTTAAGGGAGGACGCTCCTAGCTGGATAAAAGCTATCTTTAAAGAATTCCTCTTATTTAAGAGGATGCTCACCTATACTATTATAAGGGGGAGAGTACTAAAAGGAAGGTTGTTACTCCTAAGTAAGCTAGTTTTAAAGCATAAGTATAATGCTAAGGGAGAAGTAATTTATAAGAAGGTAAGACTGTGTATTTAGGGAGACAAGCAGACCCCTAATATTAATTATTTTAAGATATTTGCGTCTATTATATAATACGACACCTTTAGGTTCCTAATAGTAAAGGTAGCAGCTGAGGACCTTAAGCTCGACTATATTAATATTAAAACTGCATTCTTAAACCCGCCGTTACAAGAACAGATTTATATGCAGATTCCTAACCTATTAAGAGACTTTAAACCTAACCTTAAGAAGGTAAAAGATGTCTACTTAAAGCTAAATAAGTTACTCTATAGCCTAAAGCAGGCACCAAGAGAATAGTTTTAGATGGTTAAGAAGTTCTTTAAAAGTATAGGTTTGATATTAGCTAATACTAACCCCAATCTCTTTATAGGAAATAAAGTATATATCTTATTATTTGTTAACAATATACTAATTACAGAAAAGCGCTGATACCTTAATATTACAAAGATAAGAATCTTAAAAGAATGGAGATATAAAGACCTAGGTCCTGTAGAAGTATTTATAGGCTTCTAAATCTATTAAGACCGTATAAACCGAACCCTTGAGCTATATCAGACAATGTATATTAAGAAACTACTTAAATAACTAAAAATGGATAACTGCAATCCGGCTAAGCTACTAATACTAGTAGGTACTGTTCTAAAGCCTAATATTAAAAGCCTCTTTAAGTATAATAATGCGACAGTCTACTAACAGATTATTAGCTCTATAATCTACCTCTTAAACTACACACGTCCTAATACTAGCTATACTGTTAGTTAGCTAGCTAGGTTTATAACAGCACTAGGAGAATTGTATTACCGCTTAAGTAAGCAGCTACTATAATATCTAAACGGCACCCTTAAAACTGGAATTACCTACTTAAATTAAGAGATTTACCTACCCTTATGCAAGCTTATGTTACCTACTAGTTATAATATCTTTATTAATGCCATATAGGGAACAGAATACAATTAAATATTATTCTAAGGTATAGCAGTTATGTACTATAGGGGAGTGGTAATCTAGATAGCTTAAAGGCAAAATTTAACGGTATTAAGCTTAATAGAGGCAGAGATTATAGCGGCATTAAAAGGAGTAAAATTAGTAGTATAGCTTAAGAAGCTAACAAGAGATCTAGGGGAGAGAGACGATAACAACAACCCTTTTATCCCTACCCTCTACTATAACAATAAGGGTACAGTTAACCTTTTATACAATATAAAACACTACTAGAAAGCCAAGCATATTAAGACTTAATACCTCTTTATACGAAACAATATGGTTCAGTAAGGTTAACTTAAAGTGGTATATATACCAGGTAAAGATTAACCTAAAGATATGCTTATAAAATAGCTACCAATTAACCAATTTACGAAGCACTGTGTAATGCTAGGAATTAGTAACTAATAGAGACGGAGTAAGTAACAGAGGTTTTTTGCCTACTAGGTTTTCCCTCTATACGTAGGCCAAATGGCGCTTGCAAGGTATTTAGGAATAGCTTTATTATTGCCTATTTGGGACAGATAAGGAGAGCGTCGTTAGCATAGGGGAGTGTCAGAATTAGTAATAAGGTGCTAACTAAGCTCTAGACACATTGCGGAGGTCAATATCCGCATACAATCTACATAGACATCAACCGCATCTACTGCATCACGAATCAATCAATATTCATCGTCTACGTCATCTCTATCATCAATTAAACCCTCAAGAGAGCTCCGCTATAACCTTATAACCTTATAATTCCAACAACCTTATAAACCCAAATTAGGATTAAGGATTTAATTATTACCTTAGTATTAGCAAGGTCCGTAAACTACGGAAACTCCTTACCCTATAAGCGACCGTCCCTTCTATTAAGAGAGAAATACCAATCTATAATACCTAACGCCCTTATCTCTATAACCACTTCTTAAACCCACTAGTATCTAGCCCCTTCAGCACCAGCCCCTTAGTAGTTTTCCACCTCTTAGAAGCCCCAAAATTCCTATACCCCGCCAGATTCTCTATTAAATTCTTAATTTTCCGCGTCTTAGGGCTATCCTCCCCCTCGCAAATTACTCTCGACCTATGTCCCCTCTCTATAAAAACGCTCGCTCGAGCTTAATCGCTATAAGTAATACTAATTTAGAAGGCGTCATAGTAGAGCCTAGTAATTAAGGCACTAGCTGCCTTTATACTCCTCCTTAAGAACTTAAAGTAAACAGTAATAGTCTGCTAGATAATTATCTGGCTTATTTATTACGCGGTCTAAATCACCAATTACATTATCTAGAAGTTAGATTTAAAGGCGGCAAGCGTCGCTAATTTAGAGGTTAGGAAGTAGAAGGGAGTAGCAGTGATCTATTTAGATTGGATCCTTTTTAGCGTAGATAGTTGGAGCCGACCTGCATTGGCTGTAGACCTGCTGATTTTACTAGTGGCGCGGAGTGGATCTTGAGGCTTTAGAGCTCCAAGAGCGCCAGTAGTATATCCAATTAGAAAAAGGGGGCTGTAGAGTAGGGCTCAAAAAGGTACCAAAGCGTGGTGTTAAGCCAATCAGTAGAGCCATAAAATGAGTTAATTTTCTAAAATACAAGCATCCTCTATACAATCTAGGAAGCCTACTCATTTTACTTCCCTCCATGCTTTCCTTCCTATATTCTTAATTATTTAATAGTTCAATTTTGCCTCTTAATTACAATAGAGCGATTCTTTCCTATACACGCAGCTGCGCCCACCAATAACATTATCCTCACACCAAAATCAATCAACCCAGGAGCCAACAAGTCTCAAGAATTCGACAAGTTTCGGCTGTACAGAAGGCAGTATATACAGTGTATATCGCTTGCAAAGAAGCCAAAGAATACTAAGCAGCGAACATCACCAATCTGGTGGTAGGGCGAGGATATCTTCTTAAGAGACTTAGATGGAAAGACGACGTACCTCTACTACTAGCTTTATAAGAAGCAGAAGCGATACTAAGAGCTTATAGTGGTGTTAAAGGGGAGGTATATAGCTTTAAATCACCTTACAGAGGACCATAATATATATAGGACTACCAGCGAGCTTTAACAGAGGCGTCCTACCGATTCAAATCAGCTAATAAATTAAGGAGTACCCTCTATAGTGGTCTCTTAAGATGCATCGCAATTTTAAAGGCCTCAAACGGCTCTTAATTTGATGGATTGTATATTACCATATTGCCTTCTTCTAATTCAAAAACAAGTATTTCTAATAGCTCCTCTTCTTCTTATACCTAGGCCTTAAAAAGCTCCTTCCGAAGGCTGCAAATACAATTTAAGGATGGGTTATTGCAGCCTTAAAGTAATGGAAGGAGGAAGTAAAGAAGGACCTAAAGGAAGCCCAAAGCGTAATATTAATATCCTTTAACCTTTGGACGTCACCAAATGCGCATACAGTCCTTAGGGTAATTGCCCATTATATTAATAAGAGAGGAAGGCGTTGCTAAGTTGTTTTAGGCTTGCGAGAAGTTGTTAGTAAACATAGTGGAGAGAACCAAGCTGGCGTACTTATTACTCTCTTTAAGGAGTACAAGATTAGTGGTAATATAGGATATTTTATAGCTGATAATGCAGAGTCAAACAATACTTGTATTAATGCAGTTCTTCAAGCTCTCTATCCAAATATGTCAGCAAAACAGTGAAAGGCACGGCGACTACGTTGCTTTGGCCATATTACTAGCCTCTACGCCCAAGCCTTCATTGTAGGGAAGGACTCTGAGAAGATTTGCAAGCAGCTCTCTGCTGCGTATCGCGACATAGATATAGCAGCTATTGAGAAGCTCTGGCGCAAACGCGGAGCAGTTGGATTGCTTCATAATATTATCCATTTTATTCGCCTAACACCCTAGTGTTATGGCTTCTTTGCAAGGATTCAAATGGGAGGTTTATTAGCTGAGTTTAACAGCCTAGAAGTAAGTAATAAGATCTTATATAGGCACTTAGTGTTAAGATTTAAGCTTAGATTTTCCCTCTAACGTCACAAACAAGGGTTTTAATTAGCTTGGTTATAGATTTTCTATACGCCAATAGGGAAATGCGCAGAGAGTCTCTACAGTTGCGATATTTAACTTATCTTTAGAATTAATACTAACGCTAATTAGCTTATACAGAATAATCAAACGCGTTAGAATTCCCTTTTTATAGCTATTAGTTACTTTTTAAATTATAAGCAACGCGTTAAACAATTCTGCAACACTTATACACCCTCCTCTAGCTTAAAGCCTCTCTTAAAGGATGACATCCTTCAAGCCTACTACTGGAAGGAGCTTAAATATCTATATAATTACTTAAAGACCTTCTATAAGGCTACCATTATAGTAAAAGGGAATACAATAAGTCTTACAGACCATTTTTAAACACTTAATTGGCTCCTAAATAAGCTTAATACTATAAAGTAGAAGTTCTTAGAGATCGCAGCTAAGAAGTAGAAGCACCAGCAGAGCCGCCAGAAGGCCCAAAGCTATAGATATCTTGCAGGCCGTGCGGAAGCTACTTAGGTAAAGTGCGAGAAGTATTACAAAAAGGCTGATGATACTGCAGCGTACTACACAGCGATTGTATTAAATCCAACTCTTAAGATAAGGTGGTTCGAACAGCAATAGGAGGACTCAGCTAAGAAGCAGCGGTGGATCCTTACAGTTAAGGCTCTCGTTAAGGAGCTCTGGCTCGAATATAAAGGTAGATCTTCAGCCTCGAATTTGCCTTCTATATACTCTCTACTAGAGCCACTAAAGCTAGGCAAGACATACACCTCTACTCAAGCTTATAAACGCCTTAAAGTCTCTCACTAATCTCAAACGACTTAACCGCCCAAGAAGGATATCTTAAGAGCCTACCTTGAAACTAATTGCGAGCTAGTTAACGAGAGCGAACACTTTGACGTTATATAATACTGGATAAATCGCCTTAAAAGCCAACCAGATTTGGCTCGCTTTGCCCTTAATATTCTCACAGTGCCTCCCATGTTGGATAAATACAAGAGGCTCTTTAGCAGCTGTAAGATTCTTATTAAGGATCGTCGCTCTCAATTGCGGATAGATATAATTGAGGCAAATGAGTGTCTTCGGCACTCATACAGGCCTCTAAAAAAGGGTGTATTTAACAATTAAGAAGTTAAAGAGGTAGAAGGAGAGCCTGTAGCTCCTACAATATCACCCACATAAGGCTCTGCCTTAACCATCTACTACTTCTAAGGATACCTAGGGCTCTAGCTTTAATAAGGAGTTTGATGCAATTAAGGGCTTTAAGGTAGAGGCTGAGGAGGGGGCTACGTCCGACAGTAAGGTGGTGGTTATTAAGGACGATAATATTATAGAAGAAGGTAAGGAATCTAATAAGTTAATTTAACAATGTTTTTTGGTACGTTTAAAGGCCTCCTACCTCTTAAATACTACACCAAATTCGTGCCAAGACTTACTTTTTTATTTATTTATTTTATATCCGTTGTATTATACTACTGTCACGGAGTAAGTACAAGTGGTGATAATATATAGCGAAGTAGATATTATTAAGCTATGTACATAAACTATGTAATGAAGTCAAGACGTTGTGTAAGGAGAGAAGGTAAGGAAACGGGAAGAAAGGGTATATATCGCTAGTTTAGTTGCTTGGTCAACACGTACATAGAGCAGAATAGGATTTAAGTAGCGGTCCTGGCAGAACTTGGCAGGATTTAGTGGACTTGGCAGAATATAGCAGAATGCGGCAGATTGCCGTTAGATTGCCGTAGATTACCGTTAGATTGCCATCTTATGGTCAGTCTCTTCTTACTGCATAGGTAGAAACAGGTAGACGTGTGTAAGGTATTACGGAGGAGTCCCGTGATAGTACCCCCCCTTTAAACTCGAGCTTCTGCGAGATGGGGCTAAGGTAGTTCTAGGTAGAGTTCGTAAAAGTCTTCTACGGCTTATATAAGTCCTACAGAGTTAACGGGTTCCTATAAGGGCTCAGTAAAGCCTCTCTATTTCGTAAGATATATATATTTACGTTTCCGTTTATCGTACTTAATGTTATCAACTCTTTTAATAAGGTATTTATCCTCACCATCCACTTTAACTAGTGGGGGAGGGTCTTAGATCTGTCTAGGTAGGGCGTCTAATATAGGGGCGGCAGGGCAGAGGACTGACGTATGGAATATAGGGTGGATTTTAACCGTATTAAGGAGCTTTAGTCAGTAGGCATAAGGAGAGACAACTTTTTTAACCTTATAAGGGCCGGCGTTCTTCCAGTTAAGTTTCTTAGTAGGTCGTTTCATATTTAGATTTCTTACGTCTAGCCAGACAAAGTCACTAATTTGGTAAGCTGGTGCTAGGGTTCGGTTCTTATTTGCTACAGCTTTATAGACAGACTGGGCCCATGTTATTTTATTAGTGAGGAACTCTTATAGTTCTTCTATCTTCTTTATAAATTCGTTTGCTTCTGCAACTTATAAGGCCTGATAAGCTAGGCGAGAAACATTACTAAAGGGTTTAAAACCCATTCGCAGATACTGGCCGTAATTAGCTAGGAATGGGGAGACCTTTATAGTTTCTAAGATAGAGTTATTTATAGTAAACTTAGTAAATACAAGCCAGTCTATCCAGTCGTCCTATAAATACGACGTATATATCCGAATATACTATTCTATTATAGCATTTACATGTTCTGTTTGACCGTCCGTTTTTGGGTAATATACTGTAGACAACAGCACTTTAATACAGAGTCGGGTAGTTAGTTCTTCCTAGAACGCCGAGATAAACTGGCGGCCTCTATTAGAGACAATTGTTTTAGGAAGTCCGTAAAGTTTCTATACATAATCCAGGAACAGTTAGGCGACGGTAGGTGTTAATATATTAGGGCAGGCAATTAAGTGTCTTATTTTAGATAGTCGGTCTATAACTACTATAATATTCGCACAGCCTTTACTTATGGGGAGATCAACAACGAAGTTAATTAAGATGTCCTTCTATCTTTAGTCCGAAATAGGCAGTGGCTTTAGAAAGCCGTTGTACTTCTTATATAAGGCTTTGGCTTGTTAGTAGGTATAACAGCTAGAGACGTACCTTCGTGTCATATTATATATATTTAGCTAGTAGTACTCCTGTTAGAGCAGCTCTAGGGTTTTTCCTTAGCCTAGGTGGCCGGCTACTGGTAGATTATATACGTATTTAAGGAGCTTAAGCTTAAGTTCATTATAGTTAGGTACAACTAGGCGGTTCTAGTAGTATAAGCGTTTTCCGCAAGCTTCACATTTACTTAGAGAGATCTTTTTAGAGCGTCTAACGCCATCTTAAATTAACTTAAGTGTCTCTTAGATAAACTCATTATTTAGGTATTTATTGACTATAATCTGCTCAATTAATTAATCAGTCATTTTAAGGACGTATACTGTAAGGTCTTTAGCTAGGGAATTAAATAATTTGGGGCGAAGCAGCGTTTAATTATAGTAGGCGCGCGCTTTTTCCTATACTGTTATGTCTTGTAAACGTTAAGTTAGGGTATTAGGTTTTTAACCTTAAACGCCTAGGCGGTATATAATTAAGAATTAGAAATAAGACAGATATTCTAACTAGCGGGCTTAACAATAACTTAGCTATTTCATAGTTGTGAAGTACTATAGATTCTTATAGTTGCTAAGAACCTTAATTAGAAATCCAGCGCCTTCTAGTTCAGGTCACCATTGTTTAAAATATCTAATAATGGCTAATAATTCCTTATTGTAGATCTCATAGTTATATTCAGCTGGACTTAATCGTTTTAAGAAGTATGCTACTGGATATAGTACTCCTTCCTTATTATACTAAGACAGAATGCCTCTAGTAATATAGTTAGATAAATTAGCTTCTATAATACTCTTTCAGTTTGGGTCAAAGTGTTGGAGTATAGGTGCGGTAGTGAACATAACTTTTAGATAGGTAAAGGCCTTCTTACATTCCTTGTTAAAGATAAAGGCTTTGTCCTTTTATACTAGAGCTATAAGAGGTGAAACCAGGGCGGAGAAGTTATTAATAAACCGTTAGTAGAAATTAGTAAATCCTATAAAGGCTCTTACATCCTTAACGTTCTTAGGTTCTTACCAGTTTACAATTACTTTAATCTTCTTTAGGTCCATTTATATGCCGTCTATAGAGATAATAAGTCTAAGGTATAGAACTTCCGTTTTATAGAACTTGTATTTATCTACATCTAATTATAGTCTAGCTCCACATAGGGCTTCTAGGACAAGGTCAACGTGTTTCTTATATTTAGCCAGGTTATTGCTATATACTAGGATATTGTCAATATAAGCAGTATAGAAAACGTCTAGGTAAGGTCATAAGGTATTATTCACAAAGTATTGGAATAAACTTGGGGCATTTATAAGGCTAAACGGCGTCACTAAGTATTTAAATAGTCCATATCTAGTACGGAATACGGTAAGCCATTTATCTTCTTTTATAATACGGAGGCGGTTAAATGCATGGATAAGGTCGAGTTTCGTATAGTAGCGAGCCTTACTTAATTAGTTCAGTATCTCTTAAATTAATAGGAGCGGGTACTAATTCTTAATGGTAATAGCGTTAAGAGCTTAGTAGTCTATATAGAAGCGTAGACCGCCGCTAGGTTTCTTAATGAAGATTATAGGTGCAGCTATAGGCGAAGAGCTTGCTCTGATAAATCCTTTACTTAGGTATTCGTCCAAGTACTTCCGCAGCACTTAGAGTTCGTTTTAGGACATTTTATACAAGGGTCTAAATCCTAGCTGTTTTCCTTCTTTAAGTATGATCTTATAGTCGTATAGTCAGTATTCTGCTAGTTTATTAGCTTTCTTTCGTAAAAATACTTCCAGGTTGTTATGGTGGCATACTAGTACTTTTATGGCAGGGTTAGTGTGTTTCTTTAGTACTAAGGCCTTTTTAATATCGGCCATTGTAACAGCGAAGATTGTATATTTAGGTTTCTTAGCAAGTTGTGCTAATAGAGTAGCTCCAATTATATGGATATTTAAGGTGTTAAGCAAACTTAAATTATCCTTAGTTTCTTATATAGTTTCTTATTTGGGTTTAAGTTTAGTATTAGGTATAGAGTTAGTGTCAGATTTAGGTTTGGGTTCTTTAAGTATCCTTTTTATAGTAGAGTACCAGTTCTTTTAGTACTTTTGTATATTAAGCTTAAGCTTCTGCTTGGTTTAGGGTGTAGCAGTTAGAGTTGGTTTATATGGTTATATATTATTTCTAGGTTCTTAGTGGACGTTGGTGGAAATCTTAGACTAATAGATCTTAGTAGATTTTCTAGATTTTGGTTTAGGGTCTAAGCAGCAGGTTATAAAACACTTCTACTTATAATAGGAGGCGGTAAATAGAAGCTTAAGGTTGTCCCAATTAATAGTTACCTTATATAGCTTTATCTAGGGTTGTCTAAGGATTACTAAATGACCTAGGGTGGTAACAAAAAGCCTAATTAGTTCTTTGTAGTTTAGGTATTAGAGTCTTAGGAATACTACGTGGGTAATACGGCCTAAGATAGTGTGTTTACCATTAAATCCAAATACATTAATATGCCGGTTAAGGGGGGTTAGAGTAAAACTATTATCTTACGCGAAGATCTTATTAATAAATCCTATGCTGCTAGCTCCTATATTAATTAGGACTTAAGCATTAACCTATTAATTATTCTACCGAAGACGACAGTTAACGGTTATACTGCGATCCCAAGAATTAGAGTTCGTAACATCTAAAGCATTTAATAAGATCCTAAGGCAGCGCCGTCCCAGAGAGTGACTTAGCTCTAGGACCTTCCTTTTAGAGGCAATTAGGGTGGAGTTCTTATAGTATATTAGTTGTAGCTTCGTCCTTGTAAGTGGTGCTTACTAAATATAGGGCTGGAACCAGGTGGAGATTAAGGATAGTAACTAGAGGATTAATGCGGTGAACGGCTGCTAGTGTTGGCCGTTTATAATTCGCGTTAGGGCAGGGGGACGGAGTAGTAGTTAGAGAGGTAGGAGCTACTTCTATACTTAAAACAGAGGCCTAGCTTAGTGCGTCGTTCTTATTTAAAGGACCCTAGTAGGGCGTATCCTAGGGTTCCAGTGTTAATATCTATAGCATTAGGGTGCTTAGGCTGAGATAATAGCTTAGTAGACGTTCACGGGGTTATCGTATTATATTAAGGAGCGGACTTCGGTATCAGACGTAGTATATTATTATACCATTTATTGATAACGTTTGCGCAGGCATTAAGGGCTCCTGGTAGGTCTACACCTATTAGGGAGGTTTTTAGTTCAGGACTTAGGGATTTAATAAGGCTGTTAATTAGTACAGAGTCGTTCCAGCCTATTTTTTTTACATAATGGTTAAATTTGGAGAAGTATACTAGAAAGCTTTTTATTCCTTAAGTTATGTAGTTTATCTTTCTCTAAGCAGTAGCTTGGCGGTTTGGGTTACCATATATAGCTTTAAGAAGTATAATTAGGCTTAGTACTAAGTTCAGTTAAAGAGGTTTAATAAGGTCAGCTGCATTTCCTCCTAGTCAACTTAGGGCATAACAGAGTTAGTTAGCTTTAGTTAGGTAGCGGTTAGCGTTACTAGTTAGCTTATTTTTAAGCCGGCTTAGGAATAATTGGAGTTCTTATCGTTTACTAGTAAATATTAGAGGGTCTAGTAATTATTTAGATTATTGCGGTGCAGTAGTCGGTTCTACTGGTAGGATAACTATTACTGGTTTAGGGCTCGCGTTCCGCGTATTGGCTTCTAGTAATAGTGACTGGTCTTAAGGGCTTAGCGTAGACATCTTAAGGGTGCGGATTTCTTCTTAGAGGGCCTTAATTGTTTTCTAGTGCTATACTTCTTATTTGGCTTGCTGTTAAGCTATAGCAGCTTAATTTTGTATAAGGGTGTCTATAAAGGACTTTTATATATCTGCCAATTGTTCCTGGAATGCGGATATAATGTTAGTGGCCATTATAGGGGCTTTAAGGTCGTTCTATATTTTAAACAGAGCGGGGCGGAGTGTAGGTTTTAACGTAATATAGTGTCACGGAGTAAGTACAAGTGGTAATAATATATAGCAAAGTAGATATTATTAAGCTATATATATGAACTGTGTAATAAAGTCAAGACGTTGCGTAAGGAGAGAAGGTAAGGAAATGGGAAGAAAGGGTATATATCACTAGTTTGGTTGCTTGGTTAACATATGCACGAAGCAGAATAGGATTCGAGTAGCGGTCCTAGCAGAACTTGGCAGGATTTGGTGGACTTGGCAGAATATAGCAGAATGCGGCAGATTGCCGTTAGATTGCCGTAGATTACCATCAGATTGCTATCTTGTGGTCGGTCTCTTCTTGCTGCGTAGGTGGAAACAGGTGGATGTGTGTAAGGTATTATAGAGGAGTCCCGTGACAACTATGTATAATACTACGCATGCAGCCTTAGGCTATGGCGCTATAGTTCTATATACATAAATCCTTTCTAGACAGCTTAATATGTACTAGTAGCTATATCCTAGTAGTTTATAAACCCCTAAACTAGGGGTTTATAGTTCCTTAGTAAACTACTAAGTTACTTTAACTACTAGGGAATAAGAAAACGGTAGGAAAAACTATAAGAAATCCTAATACCTATCCCTATCCTTTTACAATTTATTTCTATTCCTTTGCTCTCTAATATTATTTTAAGAGCCTAGTAGGAGTTACTCCCTTCTAGAGTCCTATCTATTTTATTTGTGTACTAGTTTAGCCGCTTTAAGAGTCTCATAGTCTTTACTATTAGCAAAGTAATTTCCTTTATAATTAATGCAAAGAGGGGTAGTATGTTAATAAGGCTTGCCTATTATTATACAGGTAGAACAGGAGTGGTCTTTAGATAGATATACAGCCGCACAATATCTATAGGCCCTAGTAGAGCATCTGTCTCCTATATGGCCAAATTTTTGGCAGCTAGTGCACTGCGTAGTAGGAGAGACTTTAAGGTATTTTACTACCTTAGTAGCTATACCTGCAATTAAAATCTCTTTTTGCTTAAGGATATCTTGTCTTTTTTCTTCGTTCTCTATAGTAAAAACTATAGAGCTAAATCTGGTCTGTGGATTATATCTTTTTATACTAGATAAGATCCATCTAGGTAGTCCTTATATCCTTATAGGATTAAAGGTCTTAATTTCTTCTTTTAGAAGCTTAAAGCCTTCTTCTTTTAGGAAAGATAGAGTAGGAACCCCATGGGCTATAACCTAAACCCATAGTTCTAGTTTTTGTTCTCTTTAAAAGGTAAAGCAGTTATGCCAGATCTCCTTATACTTAACTAGGAAATCCACATTATACTCTTCTGTAGTTATAAGGAGAATATTTTGTTTTCCTTTAGTTCTAGCTATAGACGCTAGTACTAGCTTTTTTACTTACAGTTTTAATGCAAATAGTTAATTGACTTTGTTTTGTATAGAGAAGGTATCTAAAGGTTGGTCCTTTTCATCTGTAATTAAGACTAGCTTCCTTTCTTATAGCTGCTTTTTCTTACTTCTAGTAGAAGTAGAACTCCTACTAAAAGAAGAAGGGGTAGGAGATGGTAATAATAAGGAAGGTAGAGAGGACGAAGAAAAGGGGAGGTCCCTCTTTAGTCTCTCTGCGTAAATTTCCTTAGTAGAGGCTACCTCCGTACGGAGAGCTCTTACTTCTTCTACTAGTCCTTTTAGGACATTGTTTGCCTTTTCTTTTTCTTTTTCTTTTTCTTTTTATATAAAGGGATTTCCTCCTAATAGAATACTTTATGTATAGAACATTAGCTATTTAACTTGTTCTTTTATTTCTTTTTCTTCTTCTTCTTCTTCTTCTTCTTCTTCTTCTAGCCCTTTATAGGCCTGGGTTAGGCTATTTAGAGCAAAGCTTAGATGTTCTCTAGGAGAAGGGGAATAGGAAGGCATACTAGCCGTACTATCCGTGGTAGTTGTTGGTTTTATTGTCTTTTTTATAGGTTTTTGGTTTTCTTTTTCAGTAGAAAACTAAGGATGTCCTTTTTTTTCTCCTACCCTAAATAGGCCAGGGGGGGGAGAAGGGGGAGAAAAAGTGAATGTAGACTCTTCATTACTTATTTCTATAGGAGGTTTTTTTTAGACCTATTAGGCCTTAGCATTTTATGTCTTATAGGGGGGTTTTCTAGTTTTTACTATCCTTATGCCCTTTCTCCTTACTAATCCTACTAGAAGATTTCTGGGGAGATTAGGCTAAAAGGTAGTAGAAAATCTAGCCTCTATATTTTATGGTTTTGGTATTTGGTTTTAGTATTCCTATCCATGCCTCGCTTACAAGCTAGGACTACCCCTAAGAAGAATTTTCTGTTAGGGGAAAGGAGGTAAAACGACAAATAAATCCACCTCTAGCTCGCTAGGCAGTGGGAATTAAGTCTTAAAAGTTGGAAAATCGATTGTTTTTGATAGTAAGATGGGTATGCGTAAGTTTTGAAGTATGGCGCTACCTTTTGGTAAGGTTGCATGTGTGGTGTAGTCCGCCAAGACTTACTATAAATAGTATATAACTACACTGGAGCTCCGTGGCGATCCTGGCTTCAAATCGAATATTTGGTAGATGGAGTGGATCTGGCTTCAAATCCGCTCCACTCCGATCCAAATAGATCACTGGGGAGTAGAGACTACAATTACAGTCAAAGCCGAATATATTTTTAAGATAGGTGCGTTAGGAGTCAGAGGGGCCGCCTTTATTATAGGAGATGGTAATTTCTTCCCTAAATTTAATATAACGGATTACATAGATAGTTTCGCACTTTATATTACTGTTTTAACTACTATAAGCATTTAGGAGACAGCTATAGTTAATAAGGCATATAGTAGGGTAGACCCCACTAATCCTAGAGTTGGGGCCATAGGGCAGAGCGTTAATTTTAATAATACCGCTAAATAGGTGCTTACTAGGGAAGTTATTATAAAGGGAAAGGAACTATTGTTATTTAGTCTTTAATAGTGCCTTTAGCTTTGTCACAATATTACTTTCTATTAGGCTAATTAGTAATAAGTTTAGCGTAGTAAAAAAGGGCTTTTCATAAAGTATACGTTTGCCTTTAGTAATATTAAAGCGAGCTATAAGACCTTTCCCCTTACCCGGCACCAAATAGATGCCAAAGAGTTGTAGGTTTAACTCACTTATAGTATCAGCCCCAAACACGTATTAAGCTATGCTAGTTAGGATTTCCAGTTTGTTAGGCTAATACAGCTTTAGAAACCCTTAATAGGGCTATACTAAGTATACTATAACAAACCTGCTTATAGGATTTAATCGAGTCGTGGACCTCTTACTAGTTATAAAAACCCTATTCATTAACAGCCTCGTTCTAGTATCGGACATAAGAACCAAAATTGACCTTTACGACCTAGGTAACTGTATCAATATATTCCTCTACTCCCTTAGCGTAACTGCCTAAAACCTTTAAACTAAAGCGCAAGAACTTATAGCCCTTAGAGGGGAGCATTAGATAGTTGCCTGCTTTGAACACAATATAGTTAGGTTTAATCTCTACTAGGTTATCGTTTTGGTAACGTTCTTTTATAATCTTAATAATGGATTACCAATTCTGCCTATCTACTGCTCCTTTAGACAGATATGGAACTATATCAAACCCAGCGTCAATGCCCATAGCTACCAATTATGCCTATAATAAACCATCTATAAGAAATGGTAAATTAGAGCGTGATTAAGGGATTGGATTTACTATTAGAATAATCTTTATATTGCTAAGCGTTTCTCTTAAGGTTAAGAGGCATTTCTACCCGATAACAACAAGCCCGAAAAGTAGTATAATATCTTGCTTTACATGCCTTACCTATAATTTGCCATTAGCGTATAAAGATAACGATCGCCTGTAATATACATCATGCTAATCCAGATCGTCTCCTCTAACTAAAGGGTGCTAAGTAGTAAACTAGGTTCTATTATAATCTTGTCCCACCTTTTCTAAACCATAAGAATAAGGATCTTCTAGCCGTAAGTGCCATACAGTACGGTCAATTTGCATATCCCTTCCGCTAGTGTATTTCGTCCTACTATTATCAATAAAAGCTAGCCAATAGAATCAATAGGAACAAAGCTCCGTGATTATACCCATTTACGCACAGTCCACCTCTTATAGGACGTCACTAGCGGAAGGGATAACTAAGTGGCGTTTTCCAGATGCTAAGCCCCGCTATATATGGCCTAGTCATTCCATCAATCATTTTCTCATCGAATTTAGTATATCTTGACAAGGGTATGGCCGGAGCGGGTTGGCCGCCTTCCCTACTAGCGTAGGCAAACTATAGAGAGCTCTAGGCAAATCTATACACTAAAAACACCACTACATAATACTGTGCTAGTGTGGCGACCACTAACACTTAAATCTAGTATGTTTTGTAGCTAAGGAGTAAGCAGAGGCCTATATAAGACCTATGGTTGTATAATCTTATAAAGCCCATTAAGTAACCCTTGTTCCGCCCCCTTATTACCTAGTTATACCCAATCTACTTTAATTCAATTACGAGTATTAGGTGGATACTTTCTTTTCTTATAGGGTTAACGCGTTTTCACTATAGGATGGCATGTAGGTAGATATAAAGGTTAGTGTAGCGGGCGCTAAGAAGTTCTAATAGCGAGGCAAATTCCACTAAGGACTAGATAGGGTCTCAAAAGAGGAGTAAAATCTAGAACTAGGTACCAGAACGGGATCCACAGTAGGAACTAAAAGCTTGACTAGGTATAGCTAGAGATAGACTAATAATTATAAATAAAAAGGTCTTAGAAATTAGTGGCTGTAATTCCTTCTAAATTAAATGGTCTTTTTACTAATATATATATTCTATTATAAAGGAATTTAAATATAAATAATAGGCCCCTAGAATAAACGTGTTTAAACTAGGATTAGCGTTTACATTAATCTAAGAACGGTATAGCATATAAATATTTAGAAAAGTTATAGTATTAAGAAGGCTGCTAAGTTCAAAGCCGATTTCGGTTTATAACTTATACTAATATTCTAGCAGTTTATTTAGGTAAGTTAGAAGGTAAGGCCATATAGTAGCTAAAACTACTTTTTTTAAGAAAACGTAGTATATAGGAACAATACTAACGCGTTAGTATTATGAAACCTACTAGTAATATTAAATATAGACCTAAATAGCCATCTTAGTAAGCGGGAAGATATCTCTATAACTATAGTTTATGCTTTAACTATAACCGGTTTCTTAGAAGCTCTTTAATTTTAAAATATAAGCTAGTAAGTTATAGATTATATTTACTATAGGTAATAGGCTAACTTACTTCTAACTCTTGCGTTCTTTAACTTCTAACTTCTTAACTCGTTCTTTATATACGTTAAGCTCTCTCTTAAACTAGAGATTATAATAGGAGCCATAAAGCCGCTTTATTTGCTAATTGTTATTATATTAGTTAATGCTAGATATACATAAGGCGAGTGCCTTTACCATAGGGCGCCTTATACAATCGCGGTTTAATATCTACTTAATTTCATAGAGCAAATACTAGGTTTTTATTTTAGTAGGCTCGGCTAAAGCTAGCCACTAGTCAATATAGTCAATGTTTACTTTATATAAGTTATTTTTTAAAGGACAGAGCTTCTTAAGGTCTATTAGAGTATAGCTATAGGTAAAAACTACCACCATTTCTAGGAAAACGCATCCTAAGGAAAACATGTCGGCTAAACGACCGCTTTTTTTGTAACTAACTACCTCCAGGGTATAGTATCTCAACACTTTAATAACTGGTGGAGTAGTTGCCCAACAGATTAACTCCAATTATATTCTAAAATTCACTACAAGGAGAGAACTATCTAGGTAGGGACTATAGTCCTTTAAATACACAACCGTACTCCTAAGAAATCCCCTTAATACGTTAGTCTGTTAATACATTAGTATGTTATAACGTACTAAGTTCCGTTATATAACTCGCTTACTATTCTTTATTATATGGCTCTACTAGGTCTATTATAGCCCGTATATAGTCTACTAACTCCTTAAGCTCCGCTTACAGTAGTTATAATATTACTAATATAAGGTCCGTAACACTCGCCCCCTCCTTATTATCTTCGTCCTTAAAGATTTCCTACATCTCTAAGTCGTCAATAAGAGGTGCGGTGTCCCCTTCTTTATTTACTGCCATAGCCGCCAAATGACTTATTATACCTCCGCAGTGATTATTGCCATAAGTACAGCATCGTGCCCGTATTATTGCTGTTATCCTATTACTAGGTAAAGTCATACCTTCCTATTCTCGTTGCGCTAAAAGAGGATTAGTTTATATTACGATCGCGGCTCTATCTGGTCGCTAACCTTCCTCCTATACCAAGTGCACAAAATTGAACATGCATTTATCCTATAACGTTCGCTCTATATCTAATTCCGAGTATATACATTTGTCTTCTTATCGTATAATTCTCCTAATCCTTTATATTTTTAATTTAATTTAGTATAGGGTCTCGTATTTAATCTGCTACTAAGAAACTTAAGAGTTCCCTTTAGGAGGCTTATAATAAGCTCCGTCGTTCGTTTAAAGAGATGGCTGCGGCCCTAGAGGCTTAACGTCTGGCATTTAAGTCTTAATAAGCTGCCTTTGCCCATCTATCCCATCTCAAGAAGGTTTGTAAAAAGGTCCGTTTAAAGGAGTATCGCTTAGTTAAATAGGGTCTTTATAAAATAGAAGAGGATAAAAAAACAGGTTCTAATTAATATAAGAAGGAAATAAGTCCAAGTAGTTTAGTGGCCGTTCTTCCTAGGTCCCCCTTAAGTAATTCTTTCTTTACTAGGTCCTCTTTACCTAACCTACTTTCTTATAATACGCCTATACCTTATCCTTAGCGTTTTCCAAATTCTCCTCTAGTTCCTATATAGTTTCTTTATAGCCTTCCTATAATACCTCGTACTATATCTAATTTTTAATGTCCTTATAACTAACGATTTTCTTAACTAGCTATTTGTCTTCTTTTCGCCCTCTATACGTATCTTATTCGTATACTAGTAGCTCTATATTACCGTATACTAACTTAAGTATCGCGATATGCTGAACTAGATAGATCTTTATCTTCTTAGGTAAGTCTAGCTTATATATAACTTTTAAAATCTTTCTCTAAATTATAAAGGGTCCTAGTTTAATATGGTTAAGTTTCTTACTTAGTCTTTAACTTTTAAAATTTTTGTATAGTAACTATACTTTATACCCCTCCTTAAGATCTGGTCCCTTAGATCTCTTAAGGTTATAGTACCTTTTTATCCATTCTTATACTAACTTGCCTGTCTTATAGAGGTTTTTATAAAGATTTATAAGTATCTCTATTCTGTCTTTTGCCTCTTTATACGTTTTCTTAGCTTAATGTAGTAATAACAATGTCTTCGGTTCGTAGCTATAGTTTGTCTTAAATAGTAAAGTTCCTATTCCTTTTTATAGTGTGGTATTATATACGAACTAAGTAACTAGTAATAGTACTGCCTAATTATTCTGTGTATAATTAATATAATGCCTTAGATACTATTCTAGTATCTAATTTAGTCTTTCTATTTGTCTGCCCGTCTGTAGATAATATACTGTTAATATTACTGCTCTAATACCTTATTCTACTAAGAAGACTTCCTAAAATGCTAATATAAATCTTAGGTCTCTTTCTAATATAATCTTCTCTAGTGCTCCGTATCTTAAAAACACTTCTTTAATATAAATCCGTGCTACGTCTTCCGCTGATATTTCTTCCGTATATGCGATAAAGTATCCCTAATTTGTTATTCGGTCTATAATAATAAGTATCGCATTATGCTCTTAATCTGTAACTAGGTCCTTTAACTTTAGTAGCTTTATAATAAAGTCCTATAAGATAACCTACTAGTAAGGTCTCTCTACTAATTTTACTAGCTGTAGCTTTCCGTACTGCTTATGTCTTAAGGCCTTATTCCTCTAATAATCTAGACATTTCTTTGTCGTCTCCCTTATAATTACCTATATTCCTTAAATAATGTATTCTTCCTAAAGTCTTAATACTAAAGCCGTTACTCCGTTATGTCCTTATGTTATTCCCTTATAGAAATCTTTAATAAACTCTCTTACGATATTCCTCGGAATATATATTAGATCTCGATTCTTGTAATCTTCTAACTCTAGTTCTTTAAGTTATACTTCTCTAATTCGTGTTTCCTAATTGCTTGTTAGCGCTTCGCCCGTTCCTAATAGCTATAGATAATTATATCTAATCTTCCTATTATCGTCAAGTCTTAATACTGCTCCTAATAGTTTTTTATTACCCTATAGTTCTGATATTCTGCTAAGCGCGTCTACTCTAGCATTTTCTATGCCTTTTATATACTTAATTTCGAAATAGTATTCCACAAGCATCTCTACCTATCTAACCTATTATCGGTTTAGCTCCTTCGTAGTTAAGAATCCTGTTAAATTCTTATAATCCGTTTTTACTATAAATGGTCTTTCTATGCCTTATAAAAATACTCTTTGCTCCTTAAGTACTGCAACTATGCCTAATAACTCCTTATTGTAGATGTCGTAATTTAACTCTAGTAGTGTTATCTTCCGACTATAGTATGCTACTAGGTGCTATCTATCTAGATACTTCTATATTAAATATGCTCCTAATATAAAATCCGATATATCTGTTTCGACTCTAGTATCTAGTTACGGCTAATAGATCCTTAAAATTAGTCCTTAGGTAAATCGTTTCTTTAACTCTACAAATAGTTTCCTCTATTCCGTTCCCTAATTCTATAATTCGTCTTTTTTTTAAGGCGTATTAATGGTTCGATCTTTAATAACTATTGCGTTATAAATTATCTGTAGTAATTATAAAATCCTAAAAACGATCTAACTTGCGTTACGTTTTCTAGTTCCTTCTAGTTAATAATATATTCTACTTTCTTTAAGTCTATTTGGATTTGTCCTAGTTTAATAATAAATCCTACAAATTCCGTTTCCGTAATATAAAATTCGCACTTCTTAATCGTAATTAGTATTTACTTGTTATAGAGTCTCTATAGTACCCATTTTATATATTCCTCGTGCTCTTCTTCGCTATTAGAGTAGATAATAATATTATCTAAATATACCATAATAAATTCATCCAGGTATTCTCTTAACACACTATTAATTCGTCTCTAAAACGTTGCTAGTGCGTTTATAAATCCGAACTATATAACTATAGGCTTGAACAGTCCTTAACGTATTCTAAATGCTCCTTTCCATTTATCGCCTTCCTTAATCCTAATCTAATAATATACCTATCTTAGATCTATCTTCGTAAAGATCTGCGCGTTACCTATCCTATTTTAGATTTCGCTAATTAAAGGTAATAGATATCGATCCTTTTTCGTAATGCTGTTTAACTATCTATAGTTGATATATAATCTTAGTTTTCCGTTCTTCTTTAGCGTAAATAGTACTAGGTATTCTGCCGATGACTATAATAGTCTAATCCGTCCTAATCGTAGGTTTTCTTATATAAAATCTTTTAGTGCTTGTTGCTCTACCTCTATAAGCTTATATATTAGAAAGAACTTCGGACTTATTCCTAGTTCTAACTTAATCGCATAATCCTATAACTTATAGTCTACTAGTCGTTCTCCGAACTTCTCTTCTCCTAGCTTTATAAACCTCCTATACCGCTTTAGTATATATCTAAGTTACTTTTTAGTTTCTTTATACGTCGCTCCCGCATAGTACTATATTAATTTCGTTTACTCTTGGGTCCGTCATAATCGCGTACCTCGGATTTTAACCTCTCCTATAATCCAATCGATCTTTAGGTTGTATTCCCGTAGCTAAGGCATTCCTAATACTGCCTTATTGTCTCCTAGTAGTAAGATATCAAACGTTATCTCGATTAATCTTCCTTCTATTTCTACTTAGATTAGTTTGGTTTCTATATTAATCCTTCCGTCTCCATAGGATATCAGTTCTTTAGTAATTAATCTTAACAAATAAGGTTCTGCCTTCTGTTGGTATAGTATTCCTAATTGTTCTACTGTCGCTAGTGATATATAGTTCCTTATTACTCTACTATCTACTAATGCTTCAAACTCTCCGTTCTACTACTTAGTTTATAGTTTTAGGTGTCGTCTAGGTATTCCTTTAAGGGTCTAAGGCTCTACCACTAACTTCCTCTAGTCCTATAGGCCTCCTCTTTTCCCAATTCTTATAACGTTCTTATTTAGTCCTCCTTAGGCTAATACTTAGTATTCTTCTTTTCTATAATATGCTATAGACATAAGTTCTCGGTGCATTCCCACTATTCTTGTCCGTCTAGGCATTCTTCCATTAAGAACCTCCCTAGTTCTATTCATAGATATCCTAATTCTTAGGTTCCTTCTAGCTGCCAACCGTATATAAACTTTATATTTCGGTATTTCTTCTTATTTAGTGCCTATTCTGTGCGTATCGGAAACTTATTATTCCATACTTTTGGTATCCTATATATCTCGCAGTAATCGTCTATATATGCGATCCATGATAACGTGTGGTATACTAGGTGCTTTGGGTATACTCTAGGTTTATCTCCTGTTTCGAGTTTAAACCTATAGTTTTGTGTTTTAACCGTTAAGGTCTTATTTGCTGGTACTTCTACGATCTAGTCTCCTCTCTAATCTTCGGCTTTTTCCTTAAGGTTCCCTACCGTTAAGATTAACGCTCCTTTAATAAAACTCATTTATCGTTCCGAAATGGCCTAATCTAGTACGACTTGCTCGTCTAGCCATTCGTAGAACTCTTCCTAGTTATTACTCTTTCTCTGCTGGTACTACTTTTAATATAGCCGTTTAATTAAATACGACTTATCCGTAAAGAAGTATTGTTTTGTTATTACCTCCTAGCATCCTTTAATATGTCTTTCTCTAAACCGTAGGAGAATATTATTCTGTTCTTCTTCTTCGAGTTCCGCAAGCTATTTTACTTTTAATATGCCTATCCTAGGTCTTATTATAACTCGATGTATAGGCTTCGTATTTCCCCTAAACTTAGGATAGCCTCTTTTTACTTACTAATCTTAGATTCGTCTACTAAATCCTTCCTAGGTTTCTTCTAGTAGTCTCTTAGCTATTAGATCTACTAGTAGAATATTCTATTCTTCTTTTACCCTTACTAGTATCCATCCCGTTACTTAACTCCTTTCTTTAATCTACTCTTCTTGCTTAGTAATTATTTCGTCTAAACTTAGGTATTCGATTTTCGACTATCCTTATTATAGGTCTTTAGACCTTTTATCTGTCACTGGAGCTCTTAATCGCTATTCCTTTTACGTTTTTAACCCTTAGGGTATATCTTAAACCAGGGTTATTATTCTTTCTACAAATATTAGTGACCAAGGTATCTTACCCTTCTTAATTGTCGGTTCCCTATCTTTCTTAAAATTCTTTAACTAGGGTACTAGGCCTGTCGAGGTATAGTCTTGCGCCCACTTATCTATACGGCGTTGTTCTTTCTTTGTTAGTGTTTCTTGTTCTCTGCTACGAGATACTGGTCTTTTAGTGTTAATAGGTGCTAGGGTAGTACTTCGTCTACCTCTCCGTTTACTCTACAAAGCGACAGACATCGTATCTAATAGGGTCTTGATTCCCATTACTAACCATCCTGTTATAGTTTTAGTCTCTGCCTCTAATGCTCCTAAATTATCTTTTGCGATTTGGGCCTGCGAGATCGCGTCGTTAAGGTCTCCTGCCTCTATTACTGATTCGTTGTTATACGTAGATTTTATAACCTCTTATGCGTAAATCTTATTAACTGATCTTTAGCTAGCCGTTGCCCTTAGATCCTCATCCGATTTGAAGTCTTGTTCGTCGGTTTCGTTGGTTCCTTTAAACCATTCTAACTTTAGTTCCTGTGGCTAATAACTTGCGCCGTATTTTACCTATTCGTGAATTCGGTATTGGTCGTTATAGTAAAAGGTAAAGCTCCTAATCGAGTAGTCCTTAAGTCTTCCTTAGGTCCCTCTTAACTTACTACTATCCTCTAGTTTACGCGTTTCCTTCGCGTTATCCTTTAATATATTGCCCTTAGACCTATAGTCTTTGGCGTAATAACCTTATCTTCCGTAATTTATATAAGCTCCGTCTTTAAACTATTAATCTTACTGTAGAGTTCATCTGAATATCTTCCCGTTTTAGGATCCCTAATTCGACCTTTGCTCCCGTAATCCGTTATCTTAAAATCCTTGCTACTTTGGCTTCTGTAGTTTCTTTTACTGCCCCTTCTTAGGTTTTTTAGTACCGCTTAGGTCTATCGGCTTTCCGCCGTTCTATAGTTTCTGTTCCTGTTATTACGTTTGCTACATCTTATACGACTATAGGGTCTTATTATACCCTTTCTTATTTTTCTCTATTTAATAGATTCAAATGTCTACCTTAATTGCTTATTTAATTAGTTTCCTTAAGTCGTCTAGGTCTTTTATATGGATAAGCGCACTTTACACCTTAATCTTAAGTCCTTATCGGTACTGTGCCATAAGTACCTTGTTATTCTACTCTATTTACGTTATAAGTATTTAGAACTATATCGTATATTCTATCGCCGATCCTCGTTGGGTTAGCTCTTATAGCTCTCGCTCTACGGTTACCTCTACCTTGGGATCTCTAAACATCTATATAAGTCTAGTCGAGAATCCTTCCTATGTTAAGAATATATATCATACCTTTAGGTTAGCAGTCGTTATTACGTTCTTTTCGAATTCTTTAAGGTAAGGTTTAAACCACTTAAGTGCTCGTCTAGTTAGAAATAATCCCGTGTAAGCCACTTAATCCGCTACTAAAGGTAGCTTATCCCTTTTGTGTCTAAGCTTAAGTTGTATTTACATAAGGAATCTATAAAGCTTCGATCTCGTTCTATTATAGCGTTTAATACTTGGCATTTTAATATTGCTTAGACCTATACTATTAAGTCTATTTTCGAACACTATATTATTTACTATAAACTGGTTTAAGACCTTATTAAGTTATTCTATTGTAACTAAGTTTAAGTTAGTATCTTCTATACTAGTATTATTACCTAACCCTAAAGCCATTGTAGTATCCATCTTAGGTAGCATCGTTATTAACCCCCCTACATTTGTGTACCGTAACTAGGTAGTAAATATATTAGGGACGCTTATAGGAAATACTATAGTAGCGACCTAAATGGGCTAGGTAATATAGATAAACAGACAAAGTTAATACTTTAATAACTGGTAGAGTGGTTACCTAACTAATTAACTCTAATTATATTCTAAGATTTACTACGAGGAGAGAACTATCTGGGTAGGGACTGTGGTCCTTTAAATATACAACTGTACTCCTAAGAAATCCCCTCAATACGTTGGTCTGTTAGTACGTTATAACGTACTTGCGTACTTACGTACTTTTTTATTTTTATTTTTATTTTTATATCCGTTATATTATACTACGTACAATACTGCGCATGCAGCCTCAGGCTATGGCGCTATAGTTCTATATACATAAATCCTTTCTAGGCAGCTTAATATGTACTAGTAGCCATGTCCTAGTAGTTTATAAACCCCTAAAATAGGGGTTTATAGTTCCTTAGTAAACTACTAAGTCACTTCAACTACTAGGGAATAAGAAAACGGTAGGAAAAACTATAAGAAATCCTAACACCTATCCCTGTTCTTTTGCAATTTATTTCTATTCCTTTGCTCTCTAATATCATTTTAAGAGCCTAGTAGGAGTTACTCCCTTCTAGAGTCCTATCTGTTTTATTTATGTACTAGTTTAGCTGCTTTAAGAGTTTTATAGTCTTTACTATTAGCAAAGTGATTTCCTTTATAATTAATGCAAAGAGGGGTAGTATGTTAATAAGGCTTGCCTGTTATTGTACAGGTAGAACAGGAGTGGTCTTTAGATAAATATGCAGCCGCATAATATCTATAGGCCCTAGTAGAGCATCTATCTCCTATATGGCCAAATTTTTGGCAGCTAGTGCACTGCGTAGTAGGAAAAACTTCAAGGTATTTTACTACCTTAGTAGCTGTACCTGCAATTAAAATCTCTTTTTGCTTAAGGATATCTTATCTTTTTTCTTCATTCTCTATAGTAAAAACTATAGAGCTAAATCTGGTCTGTGGATTATGTCTTTTTACACTAGACAAGATCTATCTAGGTAGTCCTTATATCCTTATAGGATTAAAGGTCTCAATTTCTTCTTTTAGAAGCTTAGAGCCTCCTTCTCCTAGGAAAGATAGAGTAGGAACCCTATGGGCTATAACTTAAACCCATAGTTCTAGTTTTTGTTCTCTTTAAAAGGTAAAGCAGTTATACCAGATCTCCTTATACTTAACTAGGAAATCCGCATTATACTCTTCTGTAGTTATAAGGAGAATATTTTATTTTCCTTTAGTTCTAGCTATGGACGCTAGTACTGGCTTTTCTACTTGTAGTTTTAATATAAATAGTTAATTGACTTTGTTTTGTATAGAGAAGGTATCTAAAGGTTAGTCCTTTTTATCTGTAATTAGGACTAGCTTCCTTTCTTATAGCTGCTTTTTCTTACTTTTAGTAGAAGTAGAACTCCTACTAAAAGAAGAAGGGGTAGGAGATGGTAATAATAAGGAGGGTAGAGAGGACGAAGAAGAGGGGAGGTCCCTCTTTAGTCTCTCTGCGTAAGTTTTCTTAGTAGAGGCTACCTCCGTACGGAGAGCTCTTACTTCTTCTACTAGTCCTTTTAGGACATCGTTTGCCTTTTCTTTTTCTTTTTCTTTTCTTCTTGTATAAAGGGATTTCCTCCTAATAGAATACTTTGTGTATAGAACATTAGCTGTTTAACTTGTTCTTTTATTTCTTTTTCTTTTTCTTTT
>Ga0307507_10000078_pt1 | contig 151026 bp, 129 predicted proteins | sample 7_EM_MG_FD_207223 | JGI IMG/M metagenome (GOLD analysis project Ga0307507, IMG submission 207223) | Populus trichocarpa ectomycorrhiza microbial communities from riparian zone in the Pacific Northwest, United States - 7_EM | ecosystem: Host-associated > Plants > Roots > Unclassified | place... | reverse complement strand
CTGGCCGGGCGGCAAGCCGGATGCGGACGATTCACAACGCCCGGAACGTGCTCTGCCTGCCAAAAAACGGTCTATCATATTCTCCCCGCATCCGGATGATGATGTGATCTCGATGGGCGGTACCTTTATCCGTTTGGTAGACCAGGGGCATGATGTGCATGTAGCCTACCAAACATCGGGCAATACTGCGGTTTGGGATGATGATGTGCTGCGTTACATGGAGTTCGCTATCGACTTTACCAATAGTATAGGTGAAGACAGCGCACACCTAACCAAACTGTACGAAGAGATGCGTGCCTTCTTCCCGCAAAAACAACCCAACCAGATTGATACCCGCGAGATCAGGAATGTAAAAGGCTTTATCCGTAAAACTGAAGCTATCTCCGGAGCCCGTTATGCAGGCTTACCCGACGACCATATCCACTTTATGGCTTTGCCTTTTTACGAAACCGGTAAAACCAAAAAGAACACCGTTGGCGAGGAAGATATCCGGCTGACCATCGAACTGCTGCAAAAAATAAAACCGCAGCAAATTTTTGCGGCCGGAGATTTCGCTGATCCCAATGGCACTCACCTGGTGTGTTTCAACATTATCCTTGCAGCACTCGGCCGTTTAAAAGCAACAGAAGAATGGGTGAAAGATTGCTGGTTATGGATGTACCGTGGTGCATGGCACGAGTTTGAAACTTACGAAATTGAAATGGCCGTGCCGCTTTCTCCTCAGGAAGTAATCCGCAAGCGTAATGCAATCTTCAAACACCAATCACAAAAAGACAGGCCGGTTTTCCCTGGTGATGATGCGAGAGAGTTTTGGGTTAGGGCTGAGGACAGGACGCGTGATACAGCGAAAAAATACGACAGATTAGGTCTAGCAGAATATGAAGCCATGGAAGGGTTCAAACGATTTATTTTTTAAAATAGGTTATGTCATGTGTACTGCGAATAATTGGAGAAGACTTTGATGTAGATAGCTTTATCTTAAAGACCGGAATTGATCCATATAAAGTTTTCTACAGAGGAGACTCTAAAGTTAAGTCGAAGCCAGATGGAAAAAAAACTGAACGCTCTGGTTGTGCGATAGGTGCAAGCTGGGCCGATCAAACCGACTTTAAGCAACAGGTGAAGGATGCCATTGGATTTTTGGAAAGTAATAGGGATAAATTGCTGTTCATCAATTCTGTTCCTGAAATTCAATATGCAGTTTTAGATTTTGGAGTTTCATATAATCCTGATAAGTTCACGCAAACCCAATATCTACCAAAAGAATTGTTAAGACTTACGGCTGATTTAGGTATCGGAATCGAGGTGTCAATTTATCAGGAAGGCTATTAAAAACACAAATTATTGACTGTACCATAGCGATGGATTTGAAATCCATCGCTATATTTATAAAATAACACCAGTATTTAAATGAGCGAAACCAATACTCAAAAACCTGCAAGACTTCTTTCCCTCGACGTAATGCGTGGGGTCACAATTGCCGCCATGATACTCGTAAACGACCCCGGAGATTGGGGGCATATTTATCCGCCGCTGGAACATTCCAAATGGAATGGCTGTACGCCTACAGATCTGGTGTTTCCATTCTTTTTGTTTATGGTTGGGGTATCGGTTACCTATGCTATGGAAAGCAGGAAAGCTACTGTTTCTCAATCCAAACTAATTCTGAAAGCCCTGCAACGCACCGCTATCTTAATTGCCATCCCCTGGATAACGCAATTGATATTTCATTGGGATCGTGGATTTTCGCACTTAAGGTTTCCCGGCGTATTGCCACGTATTGCCCTGGTTTATTTTATTTGTACCATCATCTATCTAAAAACATCACAAAAAACACGCGATTGGATTTTTGCCGGCGCGTTAATTGGCTATTTTATCATCATGACGTTTATCCCCGTTCCGGGTGTAGGCTATGCCAACCTGGAGCCGGCCACTAATATGGGGGCCTGGATAGACAGGTTGGTTTTTACCACTAATCACCTCTGGAGCGAATCGCACACCTGGGATCCCGAAGGTTTATTGGGTACCTTACCTGCCGTGGCAACCGGGCTGTTTGGTATCAGGATTGGCACCTGGCTGAAGCGAAAAGATGTAGACGATAATGTTAAGGTAAGCTGGATGTTTACCTTTGGTGTTATAGCCGTTATTGCCGGGCTGGTATGGGACTTATTTTTCCCAATTAATAAAGCCCTCTGGACAAGCTCTTTTGTACTTTATACCGGCGGGCTGGCCACCATTGCGCTTGCGCTGAGCTACTGGCTTATTGATGTGCAGGGGCGTAAAAGGTTTACCTATCCTTTTGTGGTATTTGGTACAAATGCTATTGCGGCGTACGTGTTATCTGGCTTCATTCCCCATTATATGGGGATGATAAAAATTGGCGGTTCATCTATCTATCAAACCTTTTTTGCGCCCTATTTTTCGCCACTAAATGCCTCATTGGCAAGTGCCATATTTACAGTTATTATATTATGGCTGGTGATGTGGATATTGTATCTTCGAAAAATAATTATCAAAATATAGTAAATGAAATTTAAACCAACCCTTATCGCCTTATTGGGCATTTTGCTCTTCTGCATCACCAACTCAAAGGCACAAACCACCACACCAACCTTCAGCGCATCGCAATTAAAAGCGGCCGAAATTTTTTTAATAGCCACCGGCATAAATAGTCAATTTGAAGGAATCGTTGATAATATGATAAATACATCAAGCGCCCAGATTCCCGAAGCACAACGCGGAGAATTTGTAACCGTAATGAAGCGCTTTATGGTCAAATATTATTCGTGGGATGTATTGAAAGGGGATTTTTCAAAAATATACGCCACAGAGTATACCGAAGATGAACTCAATCAATTAACGGCTTTTTATAATTCGCCGCTTGGCAAAAAGTTAAGCGCAAAAACTCCAATTTTAGTGCAAAAGGGCATGGCTTTAGGGCAAAAAACCATAGCCGACCACAGGCCCGAGCTGGAGCAAATGATGCAAGACGCATTTGCGAAAAAAGAGGCACCCGCGGCAAAGCAATAATTAAGAACCACAATTTGTAACTAATACTTTCGTTTAGCATCTTAGCATAAAAACATTCCCTAAACAATATGAATTTAAACAAACAGCTTTCTGTTGCGGCTTTAGCTTTCCTTATAGCTTCAGGAAGTGCTTTTGCACAAGTTAAAAAGAAGCCGGCGCCATCGCCTAAAAGCAAACCGGTAGCATCGCAATTGCTTGCAAAAGCAGATGTATTGCCCATAGATAATAAGGTAATTATTGGCAAACTGCCCAATGGGCTTACTTATTACATCAGGCAAAATGTTGAACCTAAAAACAAAGCAGAACTTTACCTGGTAAACAAGGTAGGATCTGTTTTAGAGACCGACGATCAGCAAGGCCTTGCCCACTTTACCGAGCACATGGCCTTTAACGGCACCCGCGATTTTCCTAAAAACCAAATGGTTGATTACCTGCAAAAATCAGGTGTGAAATTTGGTGCCGATTTAAATGCTTACACCTCATTTAACGAAACCGTTTACCAGCTACCCATTCCTACCGATACGGCAGCTATTTTTAATAATGGCTTTAAAATATTGGCCAACTGGGCGGGCTACGTAAGTTTCGACCCTGCTGAAATTGATAAAGAACGCGGTGTTGTTTTAGAAGAGCAGCGGCTGCGCGGCAAAAACGCACAGGAGCGGCTACAGCAGCAGATATTACCCGTATTGCTCAATAACTCGCGTTATGCATTACGCTTGCCTATAGGTAAAGAAGATATCCTTAAAAACTTTAAACCCGAGACGATAAAAAGCTTTTACCACGACTGGTACCGTCCCGATTTACAGGCGGTAATTGCGGTAGGCGATTTTGACCCCAAACATGTTGAGGAACTGATAAAACAAAACTTCTCGGGCCTGCAAAATCCAACTGCCGAAAAACCACGCGCAAAGTACACTGTGCCTGCTACACCGGGTACCGTTGTTAAAATAGCTACTGATAAGGAATTTCCTTATACGCTGGCCCAAATTATAGTAAAACACCCTGGCACAACTGTTAAAAATACGGTTGACTATATGCAGAGTGTAAGGGTACAGCTATTTAACCAGATGCTGAATGCGCGTTTAGGCGAATTGCTGCAAAAGCCGAATCCGCCGTTTTTGTTTGGACGGTCGAGCTATGGCGGCTTTTTGGGCGAACAGGATGCCTTTACTTCAATCGCTGTCGCAAAAACGCCTGCCGAGTTAGAAGGTGCCATTAAAGCCGTTGTTGCCGAAACAGAACGGGCCCGCAAATTTGGCTTTACCCTTACCGAACTGGAACGCGCCAAACAGGATGCGTTGGTGCAAATGGGCAATGCCTTTAAAGAGCGCGATAAAACACGATCAGCAAATTTTGTACGTGAGTATCAGCAACACTTTTTGGAAGGCGAAGCAATCCCCGGTATTGAGTACGAATACAATTATTATGTAAACAACATTAACAAGATTACGGTAGACCAGATGAATGCTTTGGCCGGTAAATTTATTGGCGACCAAAACAGGGCAGTGATTGTTGAAGTCCCCGAAAAAGACAAAGCTACATTACCAACTGAAGCTACACTCCTGCAATGGATAAGTGCGGCAGGGCAAGGCATTACCGCCTATGTTGACAATGTATCATCAGAGCCTTTGTTGAGTAAATTACCCGAGGGTACCAAAGTTGTGAATACAGTTGTCGATTCGTTAATTGGTACTACTACGTTAACTCTTGGTAACGGGCTTAATGTGATATTAAAACCAACCGATTATAAAAACGACCAGATCCTGATTAACGGCTATGCCTTTGGTGGCTCGTCGTTAGCAAGCGATGATGATTTTACATCGGCTAATTTGGCTTCTTCAATTATTAGCAGCAGCGGTATTGCCCAGTTTAACCAGGGCATGCTTGATAAAAAAATGGCTGGCAAAAATGTGAGCATCACCCCTTACATCAGCGAGTTTGCCCAGGGTATTTCGGGTAACTCTTCGCCTGCCGATTTTGAAACGGCGTTGCAGTTAATTTACCTGTACTTTACCCAGCCACGTAAGGATAATGATATCTGGCAATCAACAATTGCTCAAACAAAATCTGTATTGGCCAACAGGGGGCTCGATCCGCCGAGCGTGTTCCAGGATACTGTATCAGCTACGTTAAGCAACCACAATTTCAGGGGGATGGTTACCACGCCCGAAAGGTTGAGCAAAGCTTCATTGGATAATGCCTATAGCTTTTATAAAGCCAGGTTTGCCGATGCAAGCAATTTTACCTTCACCTTAGTGGGTAATTTTGACGTGGAAACCGTGAAACCATACCTGGAACATTATTTAGGAGGTTTGCCATCAACCAATAGCAAAGAAACCTACAAGAACCTGAATATTCAGCCGCCGGCCGGCGAGATAAGCAAAATAGTTAATAAGGGCGTGGCCGAAAAAAGCAACGTACAGCTGGTATTCAGTGGCGATTACGAGTATAATGATGCTAATAATATCCAGATGGACGCATTGGAGGAAGTATTGAATATTAAGTTAATTGAGCGCCTGCGTGAGCAGGAAAGCGGTGTTTATGCACCTGGCGTAAGGGCAGGTTACCACAAAAATCCGAGTGGCAGGTATAGCATCACCGTTTATTTTGGATGTGCGCCAGAGAATGTAGACAAAATGATAGCCTCTACCCTGGATGAGATAGCCAAGTTGAAACAAAATGGCGCCCAACCTACCGACATCCAGAAATTTGTTGCCGAAGAAGCCCGCACCACCCGCGAGCAGATGAAAGAAAATATTTTTTGGGCAGGATACCTGGCATCGTCATCACAAAACGGCGAAAATCCGGACCAGATTTTGCAGCACGTAGGTAACCTTGAACAAGTAACTGTACAAAGCACCAAAGATGCAGCCAACAAATACTTAAGCGGCAAAAACTTTATTAAATTGATTTTGCTGCCGGAGAAGAAATAATTTTTCCTGCAGATATTAAAAACGCCCTGTTGGTTTACCCGGCAGGGCGTTTTTTATTGGCTTGTTCCTCAGCTTGATACATAACGATATAACAACCTGCCGCACCTGTTTTGGAGTTATCGTAGCTATTTGTTTTTGGATCGAATGATCGCCGACCAATGGATGATTTTGTTATAACACCATTCTTTATGATACAGAAGCTAACAGGATTTATCACTAATTTGTTGGCGCGTATTTGTTGCCCCGGCTAACCAAACGCAAATTCAATTGTTAAGCAAAGGATGATTACAAAAGGCCGGCAGGTTATACAGAATTGGTACAAGCAAAAAAGCTGGCAGCAGTTCCCCTTTCAGCAGGAAATGGAGGCTGCTTACCTTGGGGGTTATTCCGGCCTGCTCAACGCGCCTACAGGCAGTGGTAAAACCTTTGCTTTGTTTTTGCCCTTTCTGGTCGATTTTATTAACAAGCATCCCGATACTTATACCACCCAAAAAAACAATGGCTTGCTGATGCTATGGATAACCCCATTGCGTGCCCTCACCAACGATATCCGCAAAGCCATGCAGGAAGCCTGCAACGAAATGGACCTGCCCTGGCACATAGCCACCCGCACAGGCGATACATCTGCAGCCGAAAAAGCAGCGCTTAAGCGCAAGCTCCCCGAGGTACTGCTTACCACCCCCGAAAGCCTGCACCTGATGCTGGCCCAAAAAGACTACCCCAAATTATTCAATAACCTGCAGGTGGTAGTTATTGACGAGTGGCACGAATTACTGGGCACCAAACGCGGCGTACAGGTGGAGCTGGGTTTGTCTAAGTTGAAAGTTTTGGGTTCGGGGTTCGGGTTGCGAGGTTCGGGAATTGATAGCGTAAATATAACACCCGGCACCCGGCAACTCGAACCTGGCAACCCGAACCCGAAAACAGATAACCCGAGCCTCGAACCCCGCTCCCCGGACCCCGCCCCCCGAACCAGCCTCCGCATCTGGGGCATCAGCGCAACTATAGGTAACCTGGAGCAGGCGGCCGAGGTTTTGCTGGGCAATAACTTCCCGGCCGATCAGATCAGGATGGTGCGGGCCAACCTGGAGAAGAAGCTGGATATCCAATCCATTATCCCCGATAATGTGGAGAATTACTCATGGGCCGGCCATATTGGTTTAAAGCTGCTGCCGCAAGTGATGGAAATTGTGGCCAAAAGTAAAACCACGCTGATATTCACCAATACACGGTCGCAATCCGAGATTTGGTACCATGCTATTTTAGATAATTACCCGGAGTATGCCGGCATTATGGCTATGCACCATGGTTCGTTGGATAACGAGTTGCGCAACTGGGTAGAGCAGGCCCTGCATGCCGAGGCCCTGAAACTGGTAGTGTGCACATCCAGCCTGGATCTTGGCGTCGATTTTAGGCCCGTTGATTGTGTGATACAGGTGGGCAGCCCCAAGGGCGTGGCCCGTTTTATGCAGCGCGCCGGGCGAAGCGGCCACCACCCGGGCGCGGTATCACGGGCGTATTTTGTGCCCACCCACTCGTTGGAATTGCTGGAAGGGGCCGCGCTTAAAGCCGCCATTAAACGCGGCATATTTGAAAGCCGCGACCCTATGCTGCTTACCATGGATGTGCTTATCCAATACATGGTTACGTTGGCCGTATCAGACGGTTTTAGGGCCGATGAACTATTTAACGAAGTAAGGGGTACCTACGCCTTTGCCGACCTTACCCGCAACGAATTTGGTCAGTTATTGGAGTTTATAACCACAGGTGGCAAAACCCTTGCGCAATACGATGAGTTTTTAAAAGTAGAAATAGAGAACGGCCTGTACAAAGTAAACAGCCGCCGGGTGGCCATGCGGCACCGCCTGAGTATAGGCACCATCACCAGCGAACTGAGCATCCGGGTAAAATGGCTGAGCGGCGGCAGCCTGGGCACTATTGAAGAATCCTTTGTATCGAAGCTTAAGCCGGGCAACACCTTTTGGTTTGCAGGCCGTAGCCTGGAGTTTATCCGGGTAAAGGAAATGACGGCCTTTGTCAAAAAATCAAACTCCACCAAGGGGCTTATCCCCAGCTGGAATGGTGGGCGCATGCCCCTGTCATCACAATTGGCTGCCATGTTCAGGGATAAGCTGGACGAGGTGGCGCACGGCATCGAAAAGGATGTGGAGGTTATTGCCCTTAAACCTTTATTCAAATTGCAGCAGGAGTTATCGCACCTGCCCCAAAGCCATGAGTTTTTGATCGAGTCGTTTAAATCCCGCGAAGGGCACCACCTGTTGTTTTATCCTTTTGAAGGGCGGCTGGTACACGAGGGGATGGCATCATTGCTGGCTTTCAGGATCAGTAAGATCAGGAATGCCAGCTTCAGCATCGCCATGAACGATTATGGCTTTGAGTTGCTTACCGACGAGGACGTACCCATTGAGGACGTGCTGGAAGACGCCAGCTTTTTTTCGATAGATAACCTCATTGATGATATTCAGCATAGCCTGAATGCCAACGAGATGGCCCGCAGGCGGTTCAGGGATATAGCCCATATTGGCGGACTGGTGTTTACCGGCTATCCCGGCCAGCAGGTGAAGAATAAGCATTTGCAGGCTTCTACGTCCCTATTGTTCGAGGTGTTTACCGAGTATGAGCCGGATAACCTGCTGGTGCGCCAGGCTTATAACGAGGCTTTGGCCTTCCAACTGGAGGAGTTTAGGCTGCGGGCGGCTTTGCAGCGGATAGCCACCCAAACCATCATCCTGAAAACCATTGAGCGGCCTACACCATTTGCCTTCCCGATAATGGTTGATAGCCTTGGCCGGGAAAAACTGACTACCGAAACTATGGAAGAGCGTATTGCCAAAATGGCCCGCCGCTACGGCGCCGAAGGCGTTGGCGAGGTTGATGAAACCCGGAAAAACAGGAAGCCAGGCTTCACCCGGAAGAAGGGTTTTTAAGGCCTTTTTGCCTGTAGTACATGCAAATATAAGCACTCCTTTTTTATTTAGTCAAACTGTGCCCAGGCGCTTAATAAATGACTTATTAAAAAAAAGCGGATATATTCAAAAATATACAACTGAAATTTTCTTAAAAAAAACCAAAAAAGCAGCCCGAAAAACCAGTATTTTAGGCTACAAAATTAACCTATGCTGCTAAAATCATTTGAACTTAAAGAAGGCAATTTCTTTATCGCCATGGAGTATTACGGCCTTATCCTGAACCGTACTTTCCTGGTCATTATTCTTAACGACAGGCTCATTGGCTTAAAGGTGAGCGGTGCAATAAGTGCCGAAGGCGGCCATAGCCCGTTTACTATCGCAGCTACCAAGGCACTTGCAGTTCAGGGAGATTTACAGAATCCTTTTGCCTATGTTAAACAAAAATATACCCGGCAATTGCTGAATGAGGATATTTTGGGAGAGGCGATATTAAAAGTGGATAGTGCTAATTTTGAAATATTTAAGCGCGATATCATCGAAGTGAGGTATGATGCCAGCAAAAAATGGGGCATGGGGCCGTACCCGCACGATGGTAAAGTGTATGTAAAAACCGCCGGCAAAACCAGGGAGTTTATTATCCTTGGGGCACAATCGGGCAGGGATATCCGGCAATGGATACTGGGTGATAAAAAAGCAAAAGCGGATGTCACTGTAACGGTTTAGCAAATTTGCCACCTGCAGTTGGTTATAGGGAATCTATTAATTAATTTCACATTGATAAATGTATTTAATTACTTAGGGCCTGCTGATTAACCTAAACTATTTTGAAATCCAGGGTGTTATGGAGAAATTCTCCGGATCAAGTGCAAGGAAATATGCAAAAGGGTTTAAAAAGGTGTGCATCGGCGCCGAATTTCTCGTCAGCCCGTCGCAGTTAGTGCTGTCGGGTTTCGAGACTCCCTTCTCACAGCAACTGCGCCGGACGAACCGGTGGGTTGTTTTGGCAAGTAAGCCCCCCCTGGGATGATATCTGCAATATTTATACCCGGCAGGTCGGTGTAAGCCGTACCGGCAGACCGCCGATAAGCCCTCGGATTGTAATCGGGTCACTGATCATCAAACATATGTGTAACCTGGATGACCGGGAAACCGTTTCTCAGATAGCGGAGAACATGTACATGCAGTATTTCCTTGGGTATTCGAGTTTTAATCCCGAACCTCCCTTTGATGCCTCGCTGTTTGTAGAATTTCGCAACCGTATGGGACTGGAACAGATTAATGCTATTAATGAACGGATCCATGCGTTGTACCAGGGTATCGAAACAGGAATGGCAGATAGTATCCCCGATCCAAAAGAACCTGACCATAATACAACAAACGAAGGGAACACCCCGCAAGATAGCGGGCCAGTTGAACCAACGGAAAAACAACCCGAAGAGGCCCCGGTTTTTAAGGGGCGGGTACTTTTTGATGCCACAGCCTGTCCGCAGGACATCGCTTACCCTACAGACTTAGGGCTTTTGTCTGAAGCACGTGAAAAATCAGAAGAACTCATTGATGAAATCTATTGTCATGCCTTGCACTTGAAAAAGCCCCGTACCTACAGGCAGGCAGCAAGAAAAGAGTTTTTGAAGATAGCGCAAAAGAAAAACAAGAAGCCGTCCGCCATCAGAAAAGCAGTAGGCAAACAATTGCGTTATCTGGCCAGAAACCTTAAAAGTATTGACAAGCTGCTGGATAAATATGGTAAATGTTTTCCGCTTGATCCCCGTCAGCAGAAGTACCTGATGGTCATCCATACACTCTATGAGCAGCAAAAAGCGATGTTTGACACTAAGAAACATACGGCTCCTGACCGGATTGTAAGCATCCATCAACCACATGTAAGGCCAATTGTGCGTGGTAAAACAAATGCCAAAGTAGAATTTGGCGCTAAAATTCATATTTCATTGGTAGATGGCTATGCCTTCTTAGATGAATTGAGTTGGGATGCTTTTAATGAAGGCAGCCATATGATGGCTTATGTGGAGCACTACCGCAGGCGTTTCGGCTATTATCCCAGGGAAGTTTTAGCTGGCCAGATTTACTGCAACAGGAAAAATCGGAAGGAGTTGAAAGAAAAAGGGATACGGCTGGTGGCCAAACCATTAGGAAGACCACCAGCAGTGAAAAAAAAACACTTAAGTCCGGGAGAGCGGAATCCAATCGAGGGTAAATTCGGACAGGCGAAAACAGCTTACGGCTTAGCAAACATCAAAGCCCGCCTAAAAAATACCAGCGAATCATGGATTGCCTGCATCTTCCTGGTGCTTAACCTGGTCAAACTGGCCGGGGCGGCACCCTTATGCTTATTGGTAACAACAATATCCTGGGATTTTGCAGCAGTATGCCATAGGGTGTCGGCGTTGGAACTACGGTTGAGGCAATTCCAACGGACGATCGCCGGGGGCAAAAACTGGAATTTTGGCGCTATTTGAGTTTTTCAGCAGACCCTAATTAGCAGGCTTTTTTTCACGCTGCTGTTGCTCACGTTGTTGCTGTTGCTGGCGTTGTTGAGCTGCCTGCTGCTGGCGTTGTTGTTGTTGAGCCTGCTGTTGTTGCTGACGTTGTTGAGCTGCCTGCTGCTGGCGTTGCTGTTGCTGTTGACGCTGTTGTTCTGCCTGCTGCTGGCGTTGTTGTTGTTGCGCCTGCTGTTGCTGTTGGCGCTGTTGAACAGCCTGCTGCTGCTGAGCCTGTTGCTGCTGAGTTGCCTGCTGTTGGCGCTGTTGCTCTGCCTGCTGTTGTTTAGCCTGTTGGGCAGCCTGGTTTTGTTGCTGGCCGCGCTGTTGCTTTGCTTGCTCGGCTTGTTGTTGTTTAGCCTGTTGATCGCGCTGAGCGGCCTGGTTTTGTTGCTGGTCGCGCTGTTGCTTTGCTTGCTCGGCTTGTTGTTGTTTAGCCTGTTGATCGCGCTGAGCGGCCTGGTTTTGTTGCTGATCGCGCTGTTGCTTTGCTTGCTCGGCTTGTTGTTGCTTAGCCTGTTGATCGCGCTGAGCGGCCTGGTTTTGTTGCTGATCGCGCTGTTGCTTTGCTTGCTCGGCTTGTTGTTGCTTAGCCTGTTGATCGCGCTGAGCGGCCTGGTTTTGTTGCTGACCGCGCTGTTGCTTTGCTTGTTCAACTTGTTGTTGCTTAGCCTGTTGATCGCGCTGAGCGGCCTGATTTTGTTGCTGACCGCGCTGTTGCTTTGCTTGTTCAACTTGTTGTTGTTTAGCCTGCTGGTCGCGTTGTTGGGCGGCCTGGTTTTGTTGCTGGCCGCGTTGTTGCCTTGCCTGTTCGGCTGCCTGCTGTTTGTTTTGCTGGTCGTTTGGCCTTGTATTTGGCTGTGCAGGCCTGTTATTGGGTTGTTGCCCCGGCGTTGCAGCCGGACGGTTGTTGTTAACCTTTACAAACTTATTATCATTGCTTTTGGCTGCCTGGGCCAGTCTTGCGGCGTTGTTTCGGTTTACAGTAGCCTGGCCGCCCGCACGGTTGGCAATGCCCTGGTTAGGGTTTGCTTTGCGGTATTCGGCCGCGTTTACAACCCTTGCCGGCCTGGCATCAGGCGCTTTTTTTATCTGGGGCCTGTAAATGTTAACGGTATTATTTACAATCCGGCCGCCACCATTTGGCCTGTTATCGTTGCTCACCCTGTATACCGGCACATTGTTATTGTGCGTAACGCGCCTTATTTCGGTAACCCTTGGGCCGGTTACGTAAGTACGGTTGTTATATACGTAGGTATTGTTAATAACCGTGGTACGGTTTATAATATTTACTACCCGGGCGTGGGGTGCGTAGTAATTGTAAATATTGGGGCTGTTAATATAGTTTTGCGGCGCGCAAACCCAATATGAATCGGGTACGCGGTAACTGTTGCCAAATGATATACTAATGCTGATACCCGGCGTTAGCGGTGCCCAGCCGTAATAGCCGCCACCCCTGCGCCAGCTTACCCATGCCGGTGCCCATTCATGGCCCGGAATCCATTCCCAGCCGTAGTAATCATCATAGCGCCAGCGGCCGTAGTGAAATGTCGCCCAGCCCCATGGATAATCGGATACCCAGGTATTTCCATAATCGGTAACTACCCAGTGCCCGCGTGTTGCGTAGGGCCTAAAGCCATCTTCGGCATCGGGTACCCATACGTTGCCGTATTGGGGGTCATCAACCCAGGTTCCGTAGGGGTCAAGATTGTCGTAAAACTCCTGGTCAGATACATAGCCTCCCTCCTGGGCCTTGCTTATACTTGGTGCGGCAAGCATTATCAAAAATGCTATTAAGCTTATTCCGCATATTCTATTAATATATTTCATTTTCATCAGGTTTTGATAGTCAATTTATAATTGATGCACATATGTATGACAATGCAGAATATAAAACGTTTAAATCAAAAATTGTTTTAACCAGTTTACATTGTTTAGCGTAGCCGCCAGCGGGCAAGCAACTTTTTATCAACACTTTGCAAATGCTCTCTTAAAAATTAAATAGTTTTACCTTTTATTACCATTACGCTACAGCTATGAGCACAGTAAACATCCCACGACTTGATCTTAACAATTATATAAACGGCACGGCTGCCGACCGCAAGCAATTTTCGGACAATATTGGTGCGGCCTTTAACCAAACAGGCTTTGTTACCATCACCAACCATGGGCTAAGCAAGCAATTGATAGATGAGCTTTATACCCAGGTTAAAACCCTTTTTGCATTACCCGATGATGTAAAGCAAAAGTACGAGATACCCGGCCTGGCGGGTCAGCGTGGCTATACGGGCAAGGGTAAAGAAACCGCCAAAGGTTTTAAAACCCCGGATTTAAAGGAGTTTTGGCAGATAGGCCAAACCGTGACAGATGGCGACCCTATTAAAGATATTTACCCTGATAACGTAGCCGTTGATGAGCTGCCCTCATTTAACGTTACCACCCTGGAGGTATATAAAAAGCTGGAGGAAGCCGGCAAGCACCTCCTGCAGGCTATTGCGGTATATTTAAACCTGCCCGAAAATTATTTTGACGATAAGGTACATAACGGCAACTCGATATTGCGTACCCTTCACTATTTCCCGATAACTGATCCCGATTCTGTTCCCGACGATGCGGTACGCGCTGGTGCACATGAGGATATTAACCTGATTACGCTTTTAATAGGTGCCAGCGCCGATGGGCTTGAACTGCTTACCCGCGAAGGTACCTGGTTCCCGGTTAAAGCACATGGCGAGGATTTGGTGGTAAACGTAGGCGATATGCTGCAGCGCCTAACCAATAACAAATTGAAATCGACCACGCATAGGGTAGTAAACCCGCCGCGCGAACTGATGAAGTATTCCCGGTTTTCGGTACCCTTTTTCCTGCACCCAAAATCGGGCATGGATTTAACAAGCCTGGAATCGTGTATTGATGCCGATCATCCTAAACTATATACCGATATCACCGCTGGCGAATACCTGGACGAGCGATTAAGGGAAATAGGATTGAAGATGTAAAATAAGAAAAGCCCTTTCCTGGTGGGGAGGGCTTTTAGTAATTTGATATTAACCCCTTCTTAGTTATCTCAATACAATAGCTTTATAAAATTATCTATACGCCATTTGGTTGTTAATATCAATGAACTTGCTAAAGTTTAAGATGATGTTAACTTAACATTCTCTTATATTTTCGTTTAACTGAGGCAGAGTTTGCGAAACATGCAATTACATTCTTTAACTCCCTATCAGTGAGTTCTCCAATAACTTTATAGTCAATTTCTTCAACAGGGTATATGTCATCTAATAGCTTTATGCTAAAGTCATCAATCCAATTCCCATACAAAAATGTATCAAATTCAAAAGACCAGTCATTTTTTGTAATTAAAGCGTTGGCTTTGAATATATAGCAATTAATACAGCCTTCCGGAATTTCAAGACATCCATGTACTGTGTTAATATTTCTTGGTAGGTGATCTACACTTGATGGCAGACTTGCTAAAACTGCATTATCATCAATTACTTTTAGAACCAGAAAATATTTCCTTTTTGAAGCCGACCCATCTTTGAAATAAAACGGGTCGAAGTAAATTAAATTACCAGCAGTATACATTTTAGAACTTTAATCTTTTAGAATGGGCTAAAAAATCCTTGTGTCCTTTAAATAAGGCAAGTTTTTGGTCGTCTTGTTCTATTAGAGAGGAAAGATCAATTTCTATATCAGATGTGCTTGCTAATCCATTCTCGAAATGCTCTAATAGTCCATTTTTTTGAGCTGTTGAGTACCATGGAGAATGTTTTCTATGGGTCAGCTCAATTAATTGATCTGCGGTAAATCCTTGGTAGGCTTTGGAGATATCTTCAAGAAGCATTAACTCCAAATCACTAAATTCATCATCGGAAAATTCTTGTTTCGATTTTACAAAAACATTCCCATTGCGAGATTCCTTTGTAATATAACTGTCTAAAAGAGTAGGCTCTGATGTGATTTCGGCATATAAGTCACGCGAAACCGGCCCTAGTTTCCAAACGTCAAAGCGAATATTAAAAAAAAGCACTCCATACTTTTTTACAGATAATTCTTCAACCAAATAAATTAACTTAAGAAGTTTTGTTTTCGAAAGCGGTTTAATTCTATCGCACAAAAAGATGATAGCATTTCCAAGCTTTGCAAGTTGATCTTTTGTATATACACTGCTGTTATTGGAATACATATGATGATTATTTTAATGAAGGCCACAAATATGCTAATAATATTAGCAATTTAAAATGCCTGCCACAAAAAATATGGTCAAAGTAATGCATTTTAATCTGTATATACAACTGGTTGATTATTAAAAGGTTTGAGATGGGGCTTGTTTTTTGATAAATGGAAGAATGTTAGGTTGGTGGGTGCTATTCGCTACAACTATATTATTGAGGGAGTCTACGAAAACGAGTATTAACCCCCGTATAGCTTTAAACAAGAGGCGATTGAAATAGTTACTTCGCCAGCATAGCCTTTCCGCCAATATCCCCTTCAATCCCCTGTCTTCTTTTATACAAAACAAAAACACCGGTTGCCAACAGGCCAATTGCGCCTTCAATAAAAACGGCTTGCCTTGGGCCAAGTTCGTTGGCCAGCCAACCCACCATCAGGCTGCCCACCGGGATCATTCCCTGGTATGCCATTACATAGTAGCTAATAGCCCTGGCACGCATGGCAGGTATGGCATGTGTTTGAATGTAAGTGTTAATGGCCGATGTTTGTGCCATCATGCCCAAACCGGTAAAACTCATGAATATTAATGCGAAGGGCAATTTGCCGGCATAGGCCACCATCAACACACTTGAGCCAAAAACAAGGCCGGCTACTATAATTATCCTGATCAGGTTTTTATCTGTTTTTAAATTGGCCAGGTAAACAGCGCTGATAACCGACCCAATGCCCGCGGCGCTCTCAAACCAGCTAAATGTTTTAGCATCGCCGTTAAAAATGTCTTTAGCAAAAATAGGCATAAGGGTATTAAAGGGTATCACAAATAGGCTGCTTACGGTAAGCATCAATATCAGGCTGCTCAGGTCGCGGTCGCCGGATACGTATTTGAACCCATCCTGCAACTCCTGCCAGATGCCTTTTTGTGGTTTGCCAATTACGGCTGTGTTCAGCTTCATCATAAACAAACACGCCAGCACCGGTATGTAGCTCAAAAAGTTTCCGAAGAAACAAACATCTTCGCCAAATGTGCTTAAAATAATACCCGCCACGGCCGGCCCTGCTATACGGGCAAAATTGGTCATGGTGGAGTTTAAGGCGATGGCGTTAGGCAGGTCGGCCTTATTGTCAACCATCTCAACCATGATAGACTGGCGGCAGGTAATATCAAAGGCATTAATAATACCCTGCACCAGGCTTAGGCCGATGATGGCCGGGATATTATAAAACTTAAATAATATTAAAAATGCCAGCGCACCCGCCTGCAACATGGATACTACCTGCGTAATAACCAATATGCAGTAGCGGTTATGCCTGTCTACAATACTACCCGCATAAGGCGCCAATATTAATGACGGGATAAGGCTTACAAAACTAACTATCCCGAGCAATAATGCCGACCCGGTGAGCCTGTAAACCAGCCAGCTAACGGCTGTTTTTTGCATCCAGGTGCCAATGAGGGATACAGACTGGCCGTAAAAAAACAGCTTGAAATTACGGTATTTTAAGGAGCGGAAAATGTTCATTTATTCAATCATAAAACAAAGCAAGTTCAGGTGAGATCTTAATGTAAGACTATTGAAATTGTTTCTGATGCAAATATCGGCCTTAATGATATATTTGTAAAATAGATTGTTTTAATGAATTTAATAGATAAAAACGATTGATTATGGAAATAAGACAATTGCAGTATTTTGTTAAAGCGGCCGAAACGATGAACTTCACCGAGGCCGCCGCCGCAGTATTTATTACCCAGAGTACGCTATCGCAACAAATAAAACAGCTGGAAGAGGAATTGGGTATGCTGCTGTTTGACAGGATTGGCCGCCATGTACGCATTACCGAGGCCGGCCATATATTTTTAACCCACGCCAGCAAAATATTAAACGAGGTGCAAAAAGGGAAACAAGCCATTACCGAGCTCAATAATGCCGCCACCGGCGAACTTAACCTGGGCGTTTCGTACGCCTTTACATCGTTGCTGCTGCCCGCCCTGGCTCCATTTTCCAATAAATATCCCGGCATCAAAATATTTATTACCTACGGCAGTCCTGAGGAACTGGAAAAGAAGCTGCGGCTGGCCGAGTTGGATATGATCCTGGCGTTCCACAACCAATCAGACGATGAAGATCTGGAAATGCAGGTGCTTTTTAGCAGCAGTATTGTGATGGTGGTTGCCAAAAAAAACCCGCTGGCTAAGCTGGAACAAATAAGCCTTGAAGAACTGGCCCGGCAGGAACTGATATTACCCGGCAAAGGTTTTAGCTCGCGCGACTTTATCAACGCCCTGTTTTATAAAAATAAGATAGTACCTAATATCAGGATCGAGCTGAACGATGTGCACTCGCTGCTATCGCTGATACAGGACGGCCATTGGGCAACCGTACTTAACGAAAAAGCTTTAATAGGCTGGCACAAAGTGGCCGCCGTGCCTATCATCGCCAAAGGCATCAAAAGGCAATCATACATCCTGTGGCAAAAAGGCGTTTACCGCAAAAAGGCCGCTATACTATTTATTGAGCAATTGGTGGAGGTTATGGGGAATGAGGAGTAACCGCCGCGAAGACTTGCGAAGTTTTTAAAACCTCGCAAGTCTGGGAAGATGTTTGTGAGGACACAAGCATCGGACTGGGTAGGCTGCCAATTTACAACCAATTATTTTTAGTATAATTGATAAAACAAGCCTAATGCCCAAATGACACAACTCGCCACGAAAAACCCGCGTGTTACCATAATTTATGGCCTTATACTAAGTGTTGTTTTACTTCTCTGTTTCTCGGTAGGCTCAAAGTTTTTTTTCATTTTAGCCAACCCGGGCCTGTCGTTAGATACCAGGTTTGTTATATCCCGCTTATTTTTCTGGCTGTGTTTTGTAATTATCTTAATATATGTTAGCAAAGCCGAGCGGCAACGGCTCCTGCTATGGAACGATGAACGCTATTCGGTTGGTTATTACTTGTTATCGGTAATTGTAATTTTACTAATCATCGTTTTTGTAGCGGGCGTTATTGGCCTCACGTTGAAGCGGCTTGGCCTGTTAAAGCTCAGCGCAGCCATTACATTAATACGAAACATGGGCACGCCGGTAAAATTGCTGGGTGCTATTACGGCCGGGGTTTTGGAAGAATTGATATTCAGGGGCTATATGATACCCCGGTTAAAACTGTTTTTCAAAAGCGGGCACTGGCCTGTAATTATATCCTCGGTAGTATTTGCGTTAGGGCATTGGGGGTATGGTACTTTAATAAATGTTTTGGTACCCTTGTTTATAGGTTTAATTTTTGGCTATCACTACTACAAATACCGCAATATCAAAATCCTCATTATTTGCCATTTGCTGATAGATTTGAACGCGATGTTTATAACAAGCCTCATCAAACATTAGCATAGGCGACCACCCATTAGTAACTTCCTATTGCTATCACCAGTCATAAACAAAAAAATCAACAGCGGCTCCCAAAAAATTCGTGAAATTCGAATAAATTCGTTCCAATTAGTGTGAATAAATTCATGAAATTCGACAAAAATCAGTGTTAATTCGTGTGCCTCATCTCTTCCCTTATCGCCCGCAAAAATTCATTCACATGCTGCGATCCTATGATGTATACCATGCCATCCCTATCGGTTAAATGCACTGCATCGTTGCCGGCGGCATAAAAGCGAATAGTGCCTTTGGTGTGCAGGTTGTATACCGGGTTATTAAACAGGTAGCGGCTGTATAAGCCCTTTTCGGCCTTTACAATGCTGTTAAGGTCAATTTTTACCACGCGGGCAGTCCACAAACCGGCCAGGCGGATGCTTTTATTTTCAACGGTTGTGCTGTAATGAAGTAAAAACCCCATGATAATGGAGATGATAATGATGGCAAAACCAACCAGCACCAGCAGGTTGCCGTTATGTTCGCTTTCGTCGGTAAAAAAGTACGCGGCAAAGCAAAACATGGCCAGCACAAGGCGAATGGTAATGGGGATAAACTCCCTGCCCAGGTATTGCTTTTCTACAAATACAGTTTTCTCGTTCATGATAATTTGTACATTTCGAATATAGTAACTTTTTTAGTGTTATCGCTTACTTTATACCTTTCATCTAAGCGGTATCCACCCACCCAAATAATGTCGCCATTGCCGTTTACCAACAGGGGCACCTCCTGCTTTTGATGCAGCGATAATTTCTGGTTAATGAAATAATCGCTCAGCTTTTTACGGCCTTTCATGCCTATCGGAAAAAAGTAATCGCCTTCGTGCCAGTTACGTATCGTAAGCGGATAAATGAGTAAGTCGGCATCAACCGATGTAGCCATTGCATTATCCTTCACAATCAGCGGGCTGTCGTCATGCAACAAATTCAGCTTATATGCGCCAAAATAAGCTTCATAATCATTTATGTTGATAATTACCTCCTCCGGCTCGCCGACTTTCTTTTGCTTTATTATGAGCCTATCGCGGTCAAGCACCAGCAAATACCCTGCTGATTCAAATACCCTGCCGGAGTGCTTATCCAAAACCGACAGCACATCATCAACGGTAGTTTCGTTAAATCCGTATTCCTGTAATAACTTAAACAGCAGCAAACGGGCGGGGTTTAATTTTTTAACATCGGCAACTAATAAAAAAGTTTCATCGGTGCCCTGGTGTAAAACAGTTTTCTTTAACGCGGATACCTCATTCTCCAATAAGAGTTCCAGATCGCGGAAATGTTTCAGGTTGTTTTCAAAGGTTTTTTCGAGCGATGGGTTAAGTTCTTTTAACCGGGGTATTACCTCGATCCTGATTTTGTTACGGGCATATTTTGCCGATGCGTTTGAGCTGTCTTCAACAAAATCAAGCTTATCATCCCTTACTGTTTTATTTATTTCATCGCGGGTTAAAAACAACAGCGGGCGTATTAGTATGCCGTTTTTGGGCAGTATGCCATGCAAGCCGGCAATACCTGTGCCGCGGGTAAGGTTTAACAATATAGTTTCGATAGTATCGTTTTGGTGATGTGCCAGCGCAATGGCCTGGTAGTTATGCTGCCGGCTCAAGGTATCAAACCATTGGTAGCGCAAATTGCGGGCAGCCATCTGGATGGATATTTTGTTGGCAGCTGCATAGGCCGCAGTATCAAAATTGATGGTATGAAATGGCACCCTTAATTTTAGTGCCAGGTTATTGCAAAACTCCTGGTCGCGCAGGGCTTCATCGCCACGTAACTGGAAATTACAATGGGCTATGCCGAAATTTATGCCGGCGGCCTTTAACAGGTGGCTCATTAAAACAGAATCGGTGCCACCGCTTACAGCAGCCAAAACCTTAGTGCCGGGCGCAAACAGGGCATTTTGTTCAATAAAATTAACAAACCGGGCAACTGGTAGCATTCATCAAAATTATTAATTTAATAACCCCAACAAAAAACTAATTTTGCCCCAGTGAGAAAATACGTTTTAAGCTTTTTGTTATTGATGATGGCGGCTACCGTTATGGGCCAAAAAAAATCAATTGTAAACCTGATACAATCAGAAAGCAGCACAGTTACAAAAATTAACGGCCGCGATGTTATTAAGGTTTATAAAGGGGTTTTTAAGCAGGACTATTCTATTTTAAAATCAGACAGCGCTTATTTTTACCAGGCCGATAATGCCTTTGATGCCTTTAGTAATGTTAACATAAACCAGGGCGATACGCTGAACATTTTCTCAGACAAGTTAAATTATAATGGCAACACCAAAACAGCCATCCTAACCAACAATGTTAAAATGGTTGATAAGGACGCTACCCTTACCACCAACTATTTAACCTACAACACTGCAACCCGTATTGGTACGTATACCAACGGCGGTAAGCTGATTAATAAAGATAACGTACTTACCAGTAAAAACGGGTATTACTTTGCGCTCTCTCGCGATTCGTACTTCAGGTATGATGTGGTTTTAACTACGGTTGATGCCATTATTAAAACCGATACCATGAAATATAATACGGGCACCCGTACAGCTTTTTTTTACGGACCAACCAATATTTACGGTAAAAAAGATAAAGATACCTTATATACCGAAAACGGCTTGTATAATACCGTTACCGAGCAGGCCTTTTTCGGTAAAAAAAATCATTATAAACAGGGTACCAAATCATTAAAGGGCGATAGTTTGTTTTATGATAAGCTAAAAGGCTATGGCCGCGCAGTTAAAAACATCACCTTTACCGATAGGGAACAAAAAATAACCATGAAGGGCGATCTGGCCACCTATTTTAAGGCAGATGAACGCACCATTGTTACCCAAAATGCTTACATGGTTTTGGTTACCGAGCAAAAGGATACCACCAAAACAGATTCGGTACCGCCGACTGCGCCTATAGCCAAAAATAAAAGCAAGGTGATGAAGGCCCCGCCAAACACCATGAAGATAACCAACATGGAAAACCTGGCCGGCAGTATTAAACCCAATGGTTTGGTTTCAAAAAAGGATTCGGCCCGGCTGGATTTGGCCGTACGTAAAATGACTGTGCCCAATAAAACAGTTACGCCAGATCAGATAAAAAATATTGGCAACCTGGTAAACATGGCATCGCAAATAAAGCCCAACCTCACAAAAAATGACTCGGCTAAAGTAGATTCGGCGATAAAGAAGATCTCTGCACAGGCCAAAAATATCAATCCCGGCGATGCTAAAAAACAACTGAACAACCTGGCGCAGGTAGCCGCTGCCATTAAACCCGGCAGCAAAATTGGTAAAAGCTTACCATCGCCTAAAGACACCGCAAAAGCTGGTAAAGTGAAGGTTGATTCGGTTTTTATGACTGCCGATACACTGGAAACCCAGATATTGACCTATAAAGACCTGAAACTATACCAGGAAAAACAACGCCTGGCTTATTCCTACGTTCGGGATACATCGGCTGCTGCCCGTAAACAGATCATTGAAAACAAAAAAAATGATAAGAAACTGGTTGCCCGAAGGTTATCCATTCCTCGGGATACCACCTACCGCCATAGCGATTTCTTCGGTCACCCTAAAATAAAGGTCGATTCGGCGCAGATAAAAAAAGATAAGCTGTCGGCCATTCGCAAAGTAAGGCAGGACAGTGCGCGCAGGGAGGAATTGAAAAGAGACCCTGTATTTGCCCAGCGCGAAATTAATTTGAAGGATACCGCCCGGGTGAGGATGGTAATAGCCCATCACCACGCCAAGCTGTTTAAATCGGATTTACAGGGCAAGGCCGACTCGATTTTTTATAGTAATGCCGATTCAACCATTCGTTGTTACGTACAACCCATGTTTTGGACACAGGGTTCGCAGCTATCAGGCGATACCATTTACGTACAGATGCGAAACAAAAAAATGGATAATATGGAACTGTTTCCTTCGGCATTTGTGGTAAACCTGGAGAAGGACGATTCGTTACATTTTAACCAGATGGGCGGCAAAAAAATGCGTGGTTTCTTTAAAAACGATAAGCTGGATAGGCTGTATACCGTGGGCAATGCCGAAAGCATTTACTTTAAGCGGGATAGTGCTACCAACACGGTTGAAGGGATTGAGCGATCATTAAGCAGCCGGATGGTAATATCGTTTAAAAGCAGCAAGCTTACCAACATTCGCCTGCTTATCAAACCCGAAAACAAGTACCTGCCACTGAAAAAAGTGGTTGATGACGATAAGATATTAAAGGGTTTTATCTGGAAACCGAAGGATAGGCCGGTATCTAAAGAGTCCATCATTCCATCGCGCCGCAAGACACCGGCGAAGGCTACCGGAAATAAGGTAAATGCAAAAGGAGCCGGGCCGCTTAAAGGCGCGCCTGCAGATAGTCTAAAAAAGCAATTGACAACAGGGAAGGATAGCTTGCTTAAGACGGATACCTCCAGCGTGAAAAGTATTAAAGCAGGTAAAGATAGTGTTAAAATCCCTGCGGTAGTTAAACCTGCTATGCCGGTTAAGGCGGGTAAGGATACGGTTAAAAGTGCCGTTAAAAAGCCGGTGCAGGAGAATTAGTGAGGCAATAACGTGGTAAAGAGGGCTGTTATGGTGAGCATGTCGAACCATAGCGGGCAAAGGCCTCTCTCCGCGCGACCCTTCGACAGGCTCAGGGTGACAGGCCCGCACACTTAGAGAATAGAACACGTTATGGGTAGGGTTTTACACGAAGATTCGATTGAACGCTGGCTACCACTCACCGACATCCGATATGCATTATTTCCTCTTCAAAATTTCGTGAAATTTTTACCAGTCAGCATGACAAATTTTTAACAACCGTCATTCCCCTTTAACCTATACTTCGCCAGTTTCTGCCGCACATAACCCCGCCTGCGCTCGTCTGCCTCGGCCAGCGTTGCCGCATCGGCATAGCGGCCCGGTGTTTTGGCAATACCAATGCGTTGCGAACCGTAAATGCCCGAGTGCCCGCTAAAAAAATAGGCCGTAAAACAAGCCACCGCAAAAAATAATGCATACTGGCTGCCAAAAAGTTCAATCCCCATAAAGGTACAGGCCAGCGGGGTATTGGTTGCGCCCGCAAATACCGCAATAAAGCCAAGCGCGGCAAAAAGGCCCGCTGGGGCGTCCATCAAAACAGATAGCGTGTTGCCCAGGGTTGCCCCAATGTAGAACAATGGCGTTACCTCGCCGCCTTTAAAGCCGCTTGAAAGGGTAACGGTTGTATAAATAGTTTTCCAAAGCCAGCTCCAGGTATCGGCCCCGCCGGCGTTAAATGCCGACGGTATGGTAATTGCCCTGGCATGTTCCGGGTCGATACCAAGGCCCAGGTAATCCGGCTTTCCTAAAAGAGCGGTAAGGCCAATAATGATCAATCCACCAAACACCGGTATAAGCCATGGTTTTGGAATAATCGTTACAAAAAGCGATTTAAGCCCATGCACAAGGAAGGCAAACAGGTAGCTGGCCAGGCCAAACGCAACCGAAGCTACGATGATTTTAGCCAGCAATAAAAAATCAAAGGCGGTATAAGTAGCATACCAACGCGGCACACTTGCAAAAACATCAATATGGTAAGCCGTATGGTGAATGCCCCAGGCGGCAACGGTAACATCGCCAATTATGCTGGCCATCAGGCAGGGCAGCAGGGCATTGTATTTTATGCGCCCAATGGTTAAAACTTCCATTGCAAATATAGCCCCGGCAACAGGTGTGCCAAATACAGCGCCAAAGCCCGCAGCTATGCCGGCAATAAGTATGGTACGGGTATCGGCAGGGTTTAGTTTAAACCATTTGCCAAAGGCCTGTGCTATACTGCCGCCAATTTGTACCGCAGTGCCCTCACGCCCGGCCGATCCGCCAAATAAATGGGTAATAACCGTGGTAAGCACCACTACCGGCGCCATCCGTTTGGGTACACCGCAATCGGGCTGATGGATCTCGTCGATGATGAGATTGTTCCCCTTTTCTGACGATTTGCCGGCCAGCTTATATATAAAATGAATAGCCACCCCGGCAACGGGCAGTAAATATAAAAGGTAAGTATGTGCAAACCTGAAGTGCGTAGCCCAGCTTAGCAGCCATAAAAACAAGGCTACCATGCTGCCTATAGCTATGGCAATGGGGATGATGAGCAGTGTCCACCTGAGCAGGTTTTTCACTATCGAAAAAAAATCGGACGTAAAAATGTTATCGTTCATTTTATGGCGACGCTAATTTAGTTTTTTTAATTAATGGATTGTAAACGATGGAGCAAAACAAAGCCATAAAAGTGTTGATAATTACCGGTTGATACGCTGATACGTTATTGAAAGGGAATATAGGCAGGTACAAGGGAATCACTTTTAACATTGCTAATATTTAGACCAAAGAAAAATTTATCTCGCGCATTTGCCCGTTTTTTCTTTGCGTCCAGGCGTCTTTACGCGAATAATTATCCAATTGTCCCGGCTGCTTTTGCCCGAATTAATATTAATTTCACACCCATTATGCAAACCGAACCTCAACTCCGCAAAAAAGTAAAAACCTGGATCATTGTATTTATCATAGGTCTGGTATTAAGCGGCGTAACCGCTTTCCCCATTGAAACAGAACTGGCCTGCCTTGCCAATGTAAATATCTTCCCAGCCTTTATGCATCACTGGATAGCGCAGGTTTACCTGGCTGTAAAAACAACCAATCAAAACTACCCCTACCTGAGTTATGGAACCGATTGGCTGGCATTTGGACACCTGGTTATAGCAACTGCTTTTATTGGCCCGTTGCGTAATCCGGTAAAAAACATCTGGATAATTCAGTTTGGGATGATAGCCTGCGTTATGGTTTTCCCGCTGGCCTTTACTGCAGGCCCCATACGCGGCATCCCTATTTATTGGCGCTGTATTGATTGTTGTTTTGGCATTTTTGGGTTTATCCCGCTATACATTTGCTACCGCGATATCAAAAAAATAGAAGCCTTAGCCGCCTGAGAGCGGTACTATCACCAACGGTTTTGAATTTGCAATACTGCGGCTTTCCAAAGGGTTTGGCTTATGGTTTAAGGTGCCTTTTTGCATTCTATTTAAAATATACTGCACTATTACCCTGCCCATTTTTTGCTTACCGGCAATTGACAGGTGGCTACCGTTGCGATATAAAACCCTGTGTGTATAATAGCTGTCGCATATAATGTTAAAAGGTACTACAATTGCCGAATCCTGCAGGCGGGTGTTTTTTAAAACTTTGTTCATCTGTTGGCGGTAATCGTCAAGGCTGCTTGTACTGCCATTGTCAATTATTAGCGAGACTACTTGGTTCCGTACCTTTTTTAAAATGCTCAGGCTGTCGGTAACTTCTTTAAACCCAAAATCGGGCATGGTAACAAAAACAGGTTTAATGTTATCTTTCAGTAAATCGCCGATAATAAGAGAATTGTAATACGCGTAAAATTTGGCCCCCATTTTGCCTTCTGCATCACTTGTGCCCGCAATTATTATGCAATAATCAAGGTTGTAATGCAAAATTTGGTTGCTCGAATACGGGGTGCCGGGTTCGGCGTATAAATTATTGTAAACATTTTTGGTTTTTGCTTCCGGCTCACCAAATGAAATGATATCGGTTTTTATGCCGCTTTTCAAAAACTCGTTGCGTATAATAGTATCCAGCGAGGTGCCGCTTGCCCAGCTATCGCCTATAATACCAATCCTTAAAACATTGTTTTTATGTTTTTTTTCGGGTATTAATATATGCCTTTTCTCCAAAGAATACCGGCTGTTCATGTAAAACACGGCCCCTGCCGCAAAAAAGACAACCAATAGTAACAGCAATAATTTTATCCGTATACTCATATATGGGATATCGTTGTGTATTTTACGGGTAACAGGCAGAAAATGTTGACTTTAGTAAAAAAACCGTTAATAAGAAACAGTTCTGCACATTGAAACTTACCAGCCGGAAGTTATTAAAAAAAATGGGATAATGAATATTGCTGAGCATTATTACCTGCCGAAAAGAAATGCATAAGCAACATATTGGCCATGATGTGCCAAGGAAACTGGTACGATTGTTTCAACCGATCCATCATATAAAACGGGACAACCGGAGGGATTTTTGATGATATTGAGATGGTTGGCTTCCAAAACAGGGCCGAGTTTTTTCAATATAAATTCCCTTACTGCCATTGATTGATATCCGGGGCTGCTATTACCAATAGGTTTAACGCCCCAGTACATGTTTCCGAAATTTTCGCTGTTGTTAGCCACTGTTACTATAAAGCTGCTGTTAATTATCGACCGGGAATAAAACGTATGTCGGTTAAAAGTGATGGTGCCGCTATAACAAAACCACTCATCAAACCCCTGGCCTTCAATTGGCCCGTTAGTAGCGCCGGCCATATTCAAAGTGAGACTAATATGCTCGATAACAATTTTTGAGGGAGAAAAAACAAGGCCGGGATTATGCCTTTGTTTGAATTTGTAAACCGACTCTTTAACCGACCATAACAGCCATACAAAGTATGCAAACGGCATATCAGCTAACTGGGGCAGGCTGTGTAATTTAGTTTCGGGGCCGGTAATAAATTTGCTGTAAAACCTGGGGTCGATGGTTCGCGCGGGGTCGATGGTTTGGAGGTCTACAATATCATTACCGGCACTTATAATCATGTTTGCTGGTTAGTCTTTTCTTCAATTACATCAATACAGCCGCCTACGTTCACCATTTTATCGGCGGCATCGTAATCTATCTCGATATTGTATTTGGTTTCCGCATCAATAATGATATCAACAAGATTGGCCGAATTGATTTTGAGGTCTTTAATAAGGTCGGTGTTCTCGTCTATGCCGGCCAGGGCTTCTTTATCAAGGGTATATGGCGATAAAACCTTTTTAAGTTCAGATAAAATTTCTTGTCGTGTCATTAGGGTTAAATTTAGAAAATATTAAGCAGGAATTGACGTCGCCGAAGCCAAAATTAGCTTTAGCAACGATATTGATGTCTTTTTTGACTATGGAAACAGGCAAACGGTTTAAATTGATGTAGTTGCCTATTTCGGGATTAGGATCATCCAGGTTGATATTGGGATGAACAAATCCGTGTATTATTTGCAATATTGATGCCACTGCTTCGATAGATCCGGCTGCACTTAAGCAATGGCCAATCATCGATTTAAGCGAATTCATCAGCGGGAAATCGTTTCCGCTCCGGCCAAGCGCCTTGCACCAGTTTTGAATTTCCTGCATATCGGCATTGGTGGCAGTGAGGTGGCCGCTAATGAGGTCGATATCATTAGGGCTAATGTTTGCATTAGCTATTGAATCCTCAATGCATTTTATAACCCCCTGCGGGTTGGCTGCCGTCATGGAGCCGCCCATCCGCTGGCCGCCGCTATTGGTCGATCCGCCCAAAACCTCGGCGTAAATTTTTGAGCCTCTGGCCAAAGCAAATTCCAGATCTTCCAAAACAAGGGCGGCCGAACCAGAGCCCGGTACAAAGCCACCCGCGGTTATGCTCATCGGCCTTGATGCCTTTTCGGGCTGATCATTATATTTACGGGATAGCACACGCATGGAGTCAAACGAGCCAAATACATAGGTGTCAACATATTCGCTGCTGCCAACCAGCATCCGTTTGGCGTAACCATCTTTAATAGCTTCGTAACCCATTAAAATAGCCTGTGTGCCGGTAGCGCAAGCCGCCGAGTTGGTAATTACTTTATTACCCAATCCTAAACGGCCCGATACATAGGAGGTAACACCGCTGTTCATAGCTTGCTCCACCACGCGCGATCCTAATTTTTTGGCTTCTTTGTTATCAACGCGGGTAATCACATTTTTCATGGCCTCGGTGTCAGATACGCTATTGCCAAAAATGCAGCCGGTTTCCCAGCGGGTTTCGCCGGTATCGTATTCCAGGCCGGCATCAGCCCAGGCATCAAGCGCGGCCATAAGGCCATAACCAATATTGGTGCCCTTAAGGCCATGAAAAACAACCTCGGATATGTAGTTTTTAGTTTTAAGATCTTCCAGTACAAAATCGGGCTTGCCTGCAACATGACAGCTAAATTTCAATTCTTCATACAAAGGCTGAAATTTGATGCCCGAAACGCCGTTTTGTATAGCATCAAGAAACGCGTTGATCCCTACGCCGTTTGGCGATACAACGCCCATGCCGGTAACTACAACCCGCTTGTTCATTTGATATCAATATGTTTAATAATGCCGGCAAATGTACCCCTGGCAACAATTTCTTTATCGCTGTTAAGCATCTCTACCACGCATTTTAACTTGCCGAAACGGAAATATTGTTTTTGTGAAATAACCGTAACCTTTTGGCCGGGCAAAACCATTTTATAAAAAGAAACATCGGTTGAAGTAAGCACCGGGTACAGCGATGTATCGCTGGTAAAATCATTACCGGGCTCTTTCATAATCAAAAATATACCCAGCACAACCAAACCAATCTGGGCCATAATTTCGGTAATAATAACGCCTGGCGTAACCGGGTTTCCCTCAAAATGATCTTCATAAAAAAAAGCATCCTGCTTCAGCGTAAAATCGCCGGTAACCCCATTTTCATTTAATGATGTAATGTTATCAATAAAGCGGAATGTTGATTTGTATGGTAAGTGGTTAAGTATATGGTTATTCATGTCTCTAAAAAATCAATATAATTACAAACAATGTTCGCCACCGTCAACATGAATCAATGCACCATTTATCCAGAAGGCTTCGTTGGTACAAAGCATATATATTACGTTTGCAACATCTGCGGGCTTTGTTATCCGGCCCATAGGATTGTTTGCCGCGGCCAGTTCAATTAATTTATTGCTGCCCGGTATTTTTTTTAATGATGCCGTTTCGGTAACCCCGGCCTGTATCAAGTTGGTTTTTATACCAAAGCGACTAAACTCAACAGCCATGTATTTTGCAAGGCTTTGTAACGATGCCTTTGCAATAGATACCGCCGCATAACTTTCCCAATATTTATGCGCCCCATCGCTGGTAAGGCCTATAATACGGGCGTCGGCGTTAAAAAGCCCGGCGTTTAGCAGTAGCCTTGTCCAATCAAGCAAACTATTGGCCATGGCATAGCTTGTGGCCTGTATATCGTCGGCTGAAAGAACAGCGGTACTGTCGGCGTTTTCTGAATCGGTAGCCAGCGGTTTTAAATTGCCACGGGCTATAGAATGCAGTAATAACTTAACACAATGTTTATGTACAGCAACCTGGGTAAATTGTTTTAAAAATAAATCGCGGCCGGTTTGTTCAAGCGCGTTTAGGTTAAGCGGTAAAATGGTTACCCCGTTTGCTTCAGCAATCTGGCTAAGTTTTATTTTGAGCGGTTTTTCGGTAATGGAGGTTTCGCGATACAAAACCGCTACGTTCATGCCATGCGCGGCAAGCTTTTGCAAAGCCCCAAACCCGAAGCCGCCCGATCCCCCTAAAATTACAGCCCATGAACCAGCAAACTGTTTAGTTTTATCCATGTAAATTGCTGATTATTAATTTCGTCATTTATGGTACGGAAGATAGTGTGAATTATTTCGCTATTAAATTCCGAAAAAAATTCAAACCCCAAAGTAAGCGAAAGAAAATCGAATTTTAATGGTGCAGCCGCGATTAATTAAACGTAGTTAAACCATTGCAGGCAAAAAGTATCATATCTCAGGCCATGTGGGTTTAAGTTATTGAAAAAAAATAAAACTAAATGAAGCAAAAAAAGGTTGCGCTTATGCTTTATTGGCAAAGCGCAAACGCTGTTTGCAGGGTACATAATATTTATTACATTTGGTAAGGTTTATGAAGAATTATATTAAAAAGCGCATTGCTTTTATTTGTTTTGTGCTGATAATTATAGCAGGCAGTAATACCACGCTTTATGCGCAGAAATTAGAAAAAGCCGCTTTTTATAAAGCAATGGCAAGCGATAATATTGATGAAATAAACCAGGAACTGGCCACATTTGCTGATGCGGGTACCGAAACAAAAAGCGGCTATGAGGGTGCTTTATTAATGAAAAAAGCCAGCCTTGCCGGCAAGCCCAAAGATAAATTAAGCTTTTTTAAAACAGGCCGCATTAAGCTTGAAACTGCACTGCTGGCCGAACCTGATAATACCGACCTGCATTTTTTACGTTTGGTTATCCAGGAAAAATCTCCTAAAATTGTGCATTACCGTACAGATATCGAAAAGGATAAAACTATGGTAATAAAAAACTTTAAAACCTTGTCGCCTGTTGTACAGCGGGCAATAATTGATTATAGCAAAACCTCTAAAGTTTTGCACGCCGAAGACCTTAAACCTGCTGAATAATGAGTAAAAAAATCTTAGCTATTTACTACACCCAATCGGGACAGATGCGCGATGTCATCGACTCGTTAACACAGCCTATTATTGACGCTGGGGCATCGGTTGAAAAGGTGGAGATAAAAATGGTAAACAGCTATAATTTCCCATGGACAGGATCCGGCTTTTTTGGCGTTATGCCCGACTGTGTTTTAGGCGTACCCGCCCAAATTGAGCCGTTTGCGTTAAAAGAAACCAGATATGACCTGGTCATTATTGGTTATCAGCCCTGGTTTTTATCGCCCAGTATACCGTCAAATTCGTTACTTAACCATCCCAGTATTATTAAGGTAGTGCAAAACACGCCGGTTGTAACCATTAGTGCTGCCCGTAATATGTGGTTAAATGCCTTTGTTCGGGTGCGCAAATTGATACAGGATGCCGGCGGAAAGTTGGTGGGCAATATTGCCCTGGTTGACAGGCACCTGAATCCAATAAGCTTTGTTACAATTTTTTATTGGATGCTTACAGGTAAAAAAGAAAGCTACCTGAATATATTCCCAAAGCCTGGTGTTGATGAGCAGGAGATAAAAGACACCGCCAAATTTGGCAGGATTATAGCGGCCCGGCTTGATATGGTTGATTATTGGGATAGCCTGCAGGATGAACTGATGCACAACGATGCCGTAAACATTAAATACCCCCTGATGTTTATTGAAGGGAAGGCCAGGATTATATTTTCGGTTTGGGCAAAAATTATTTCAAAACGAAAAAATAAGGCAGCATGGCTTGCAGCTTTTAAATATTATCTTTTTTTTGCCCTGTTTATTGTTGCACCTATTACATTAACGGTTGACATGATTTTAATAAGGCCGTTTTTTGGTGACAGGATTCAGGAGAAAAAGAACTTTTACTTACAACTAAATTAATAATATACATGTCTTTTAATCAGGTTTATATAAACGCCACATCTGCTTTTCTGCCCAACGAGCCCGTTGCAAATGATGATATGGAGCAGTATCTGGGATATATCGACAATAAACCCTCTAAATCAAAAAAAATAGTACTGCGTAATAATGCCATAACCACCCGGTATTATGCTTTAGATAAAAACAAAAAGGCAACCCATACTAATGCCGAGATGACTGCCCTGGCCGTTAAGGAACTATTTAAAAATACCGATGCTAAAATAGAGGATACCGATGTACTGTCATGCGGCACCTCATCGCCAGACCAGATGATGCCCAGTCACGGCGTAATGACGCATGGCTGGCTGCCCGAGGCTGGCGCAATAGAGGTAGTATCGCCGGCAGGAGTTTGCTGCGCTGGGATGCATGCTTTAAAATATGCTTTTATGGCCATCAAATCTGGCGACGCCAAACAAGCTGTGGCTACCGGATCTGAAAGGTTTTCGGGCTTGCTGGTATCTGATGTGTTTGAAGAAGAGGCACAAAAATTAAAGGAACTTACCGAGAACCCGTACATCGCTTTCCATAAAGATTTTTTGCGTTGGATGCTCTCTGATGGCGCTTCGGCGTTTTTGATGACCGATAAGCCCAACGAAACCGGTTTGAGCTTACGGGTTGAGTGGATTGAAGGTGTATCATACGCCAACCAGATGGACGCCTGTATGTATATGGGTGCCGAAAAACAGGCCGACGGCAGCTTGAAAGGCTTTATGGATTTTACACCAGATGAGATCAAGAACAAATCCATCTTCAGCGTTAAGCAGGATATTGGTTTGCTGAGCGATAATATCGTGCCGTTGGGTGGTGCCAAAATCAAAGAAATTTTTGAACGGCGCGGGTTAACTACCTTAGATATCGACCACTTTTTACCCCATATCTCCAGCGATTTTTTCAGGCCGAAGATTTATGAAATGGTAGAAGTTTATGGCGGTGGTATCCCTTACGAAAAATGGTTTATGAACCTGTATACTGTAGGTAACGTTGGCGCGGCCTCTGTTTATTTAATGATAAACGAGCTGTTTCACAGCGGCAAACTAAAAGTTGGCGAAAAAATATTGCTATTAGTGCCCGAAAGCTCAAGGTTCTCGTACATGTACGCTATGCTTACTGTTGTTTAACGGGAAAAGCCAGTTTACAATGAAAAAAGAAAACGTACCCCAGGATTTAAGCTCGCTTGGTAAAATTACCAGGGAGGTTTGCTACGCTACCGATAGCGACGGGAAGTATGTAACCCAGCTAAGCGACGGATGGGATGTAAAAATAACCGCGCTTGATGTAGCCTGGCAGGAAATTGACGGCCGCATTGCCGGCGCAAAACAAAGGGTTTTAAATAACGAGGCCAGTCCGCTGCTGTTTTTTATGGAGTTGCGGCTGATGGACCTAAGTATTTTGGCCGATTATACCGGTTTTTGGAAATGGCAGATAAAACGGCACCTGAAACCCGGTGCGTTTAATAAACTATCAGAAAAAGATTTTAAAAAATATGCCGAAGCCTTTAATGTAAAGGTTGATGAGCTAAAAAGTATGGATGTGCATGAAGATTGATTTTGAACACGGACAAGCAGCACATTGCGAATCGGGGGTTACCAGTAATTTATTAAAAAAGATCTCGAACGGCAAAATAACCGAGCCGCTGGCTTTTGGTATTGGTGCCGGACTGTTTTTTGTATACGTACCGTTAATAAAAATAAATAACGGGCCGGCTATTGCTTTTCGCTCCATGCCGGGCTTTATTTTTAACCGTACCTGTAAATCACTGGGGGTCCCGGTGATACAGAAAAAATTCAGTTCCAAAGAAAAGGCCGAGGCTGCTTTGATGGAAAGCCTTGAAGCCGGGCAGCCGGTTGGTGCGCAGGTGGGGGTTTATTATTTATCCTACTTCCCTAAGGAATACCGTTTTCATTTTAATGCCCATAACCTTATTGTTTTTGGCAAGGAGGGTGATAACTACCTGATTAGCGACCCTATTATGGAGCATGCCACTACCCTAACCAGCTACGAATTGGAGCGGGTGCGTTTTGCCAAAGGGGCTTTGGCACCAAAGGGACAATTATACTACCCGGCCAATCAAACGGAAATTACCGACGACCAGATCAGGAGCGCCATTAAAAGCGGCATCAAAAAAAATGCTTTCAACATGATCTCCATCCCAGGCCCTTTCGCTGGTGTAAACGGGATAAGGTATACAGGCAATAAGATTAAGGGCTGGCGCGATAAGCTGGGCCTTAAAACTGCAGGCTTGTACCTGGCGCAGTTGGTGCGTATGCAGGAAGAAATAGGCACAGGCGGCGGCGGGTTCAGGTATATTTATGCCGCATTTTTACAACAGGCTAATGATTACCTGCCAAACCCGGTGTTGTTACAGGCATCGGAAATGTTTACCCAGGCCGGCGATATGTGGCGAACAGCCGCTGTACAAGCCGCAGGTATTTACAAAGGCCGCATAGGCAGCCAGGAAGATTTTAATGTGATGGGCAACTATTTGTTAGAAATTGCCGAAATAGAAAAGAAAGCTTTTACACTGCTGAAAAATATTAAATGGTAAGTAAAACATCCTTCGCCGTAAATATCGAAAACCTTTGTTTTCATTATCCGGGTAATTCGGGGGTGACTTACGATGGCCTGAATTTAAAGATTGCCGAAGGCGAACGCTTTGGTTTGTTTGGCCCCAATGGTGCCGGTAAAACCACGCTCATGAATTTGATGACCGGCCTGCTGGTTGCCGATAAAGGCACGGTTGAATTGCTGGGCCATAAAATTGGCAACAAAAGCAAGGCTGTAAATAAGCTGTTTGGTTTTGTACCGCAGGATTTTTCCTTTTACCAGGAATTAAGCCCAATAGAAAACCTGGATTTTTTTGGGGCCTGGTATGGCTTAAGCCGTAAACAGATAGCCCATCGGTCGGCAGAATTATTGGAGATATTGGGGCTTACAGACGTAAGTCATAAGGCGGTCGAAAACTTTTCGGGAGGGATGAAACGGAGGGTTAATTTGGCTATAGGCGTTATCCACAACCCCGGGATTTTGTTTTTGGATGAACCTACCGTTGGTGTAGATGTACAAACCCGCCATGCCATCATCGATTATTTAAAACAGCTGAATAAACAGGGTACCACATTGATTTATACCTCGCATCAGTTAGCCGAAGCCGAGGGCCTGTGCGAGCAGATAGCCCTGGTTGATAAGGGTGAAATTGTTAGGGAAGGAAAACTGGATAGCTTGCTGGAAGAGTACGGCCACCAGGACCTGGAGGAGCTGTTTTTAAACTTAACAGGAAAGGATTACCGGAACTAATGTTTAAGCTTTGGGCCTCCATAGTAAAAGATGTAAGGATATTGCTGCGCGATAAAGTGGGTATTTCGCTCATGTTTATCATGCCTGTTATTTTGGTTATCGTGGTTACGCTTATCCAGAACAGCACTTTTCAGCTGATGAACAAAAATAAGCTCACCGTAGTGGTTTGTAATCAAGATGCTGGTAAGCTAAGTAAACAACTCACAAGCACCATCAACAAAATTGGCATGTTTAAAGTGGTGCAGGCAGCATCAAATTTAAACGAACAGCAAATGGGCGATGCCATGCACAACGCCGATGCCATGCTGGCCATTACCATTCCGCCCGATTTTTCGGCAAAGATTGAAGCCAAGGCCAAATCATCGTCAAATAAAGCACTGAAAAGCTTTGGCCTTCAGGCCGATTCGGCTAAAGAAGAAAAACTGACTGCACCTACGCCATTGATATTACATTATAACCCATCCATTCCCGAGTCTATCCGCTTTTCGGTAAACGGTGCCCTAACCAGTGCCTTACAGATTGTAGAAAGCCGGGAAACCCTGCGCACACTCTACTTCGCCATCAACGAAAAGGAGATGCCCGAAAAGCTGGAACAGGAAATGCTAAACGGTAAGGCCGAAATAAAGCAGGTGCCGGTATCAAAGGGCGGCAGTATAACCGCGCCAAACGCTACCCAACACAATGTGCCTGCCTGGACTATATTTGCCATGTTTTTTATCATCATGTCGTTAAGCGGCAGCGTGGTGAGAGAAAAGGTGAGCGGCAGTTTTATCAGGCTAAAAACATTACCCACTAATTTTGCTGTAGGCCTGCTATCCAAACAGATTACTTATTTATGTGTAACACTGTTCCAGGCACTGGTAATTTTTTCGTTGGGATTATGGTTTTTTCCGTATATTAATTTGCCCGCGTTAAACTTACCGGCAGATATTTTTGGTTTGGTATTGGTAACAGTGGCCGTTGGCTATTGCGCTGTAAGTTATGCCATTTGTGTGGGTGTGTTTGCCCATACGCAGGAACAGGCTAACGGTTTTGGGGCGGTGTCCATAGTGATACTATCGGCTATTGGCGGCCTTATGGTGCCGGCATTTGCCATGCCGGGAGCATTAAAAACAATAAGCTCATTATCGCCATTGCATTGGTGCATCGAGGCCTATTATGGCTTATTTTTAGAGGGTGCGGGATTAAAGGATGTTGTTATCAGCATTATTCCGTTGGTTGGAATTACATTTGTATTCCAGGCGCTAACTTTTATTGGTTTAAAAAGAAAGAATTTAATATAGATACCAAATGGAAACTACAGAACTAAAGGAGAAGTTAAAAGTTCAGATTATTCAATTCCTGAATTTAACTGACCTAACCCCGGCAGACATTAAAGACGATGAGCCGTTATTTGGCGATGGCCTGGGGCTTGATTCCATCGATTCACTGGAACTTATTGTACTTTTGAAACGCGAGTACGGCATCAATATTCAAGACCCTAAGGAAGGCCGTAAGGTACTTATAGACGTAAACACCATGGCAGCTTATATTGAGCAAAACGGGCAAAAATAAACACCGATAAAAAATTGGACAGGATTGTAGTAACGGGGATTGGCGTGATTAGTGCTATTGGCCACTCGGTAGCTGAAAATCATGCTGCCTTGGTACAGGGCAAAACCGGCATTATAAAAGGGGGCGGTAATTTCCCTTCGCGGTATTCGGGACTTCTGCCTTTTGGCGAAGTGTTAATAAGTACCGAAGAATTAAAAACAAAACTTGGCGTAACAGAGCAGGGCGTTACCCGTACCACCCTGCTTGCCTTGCATGCTTTTAACGAAGCTATCGCCGATGCTCAATTAACCCAAAACCAATTAACAGCTATCGATACTGCTCTTGTAGGCGCAACAACCGTTGGCGGCATGTGCCTTACCGACGAATTGTACGCCAACACCCATGGCGATACCGAACATATTGAATACGTGAAATCATATGATTATGCGTCGGTAAACCTATATATCCAAACGCGTTATGGGATAACGGGAGTGGTTAATACCATGAATACAGCCTGCTCGTCATCGGCAAATGCCATCATGTACGGCTGCCGATTGATTAAAAACGGGCTTGCAAATCGTGTAATTGTAGGCGGAGCCGATAGCCTGGCCAAATTCACGGTTAATGGCTTTAACGCCCTGCGCATTCTTTCGGATGAAGCCTGTGCCCCTTTCGATCAAAACCGTAAAGGCCTTAATTTAGGCGAAGGCGCAGCTTTTTTGGTTTTAGAGAAAGAGGCAGACGCAGTAGGCAAAAAGATTTATGCCGAAGTGAGCGGCTATGGAAATGCCAATGATGCTTATCATCCTTCATCGTTATCACCTAATGGAGATGGGCCATACCTGGCTATGAAATATGCTTTGGATCATGCCCGGTTAAATCCGGCAGATATCGACTTTATAAACGCCCACGGCACCGGCACCGAAAATAACGACGAGGTAGAAAGCCGTGCCATGCTACTCTTGTTTGACACCCTGCCCGATTTTGCATCCACCAAAGGCTTTACCGGGCACACCCTTGGTGCGGCCAGCGCCGTTGAGGCGGTTTTCAGCATCCTGAATATCGACAGGCAGGAGCTATATCCCAATTTAAATTTTAAAGAGCCTATAGCCGATATTGGCCTTGAGCCGGTTCTGGAATTTAAGCCCGCAAGCATAAAACATGTAATGAGTAACTCCTTTGGTTTTGGCGGTAATTGTACATCATTAATTTTTTCAAAAACTTAATGATGATGTATATCCACAAAACCACCTGTATCTCTCCCCAGCAAACCTTTGGGGAAAACATCGACATTGAAACGCTTCATCCTTCGGTTGATAATAAGCTATATGCTATTGAGCCTGCTTATCTGCAATTTAAAGGCAATGCTTTGCGCCGGATGAGCAAAAGTACCCGCATAGGCACGGGAGCTGCCCTGCCACTGCTTGCTGACGTCGTACAGCCCAATGGTATAATCATAGGCACCCAGGTAAGCGGGATGGAGGAGAACGGCAAATTCCTGAACCAGATTATTGAGTATAATGAGGATATGCTTACCCCCGGCAGTTTTGTGCAGGGTACACCCAATACTATTTCGTCGCAGATTGCTCTTATCAGCAATAATAAAAACTATAATCTGACTCATGTTCACCGTGGGCTGGCTTTTGAAAACGCGGTTATTGATGCAGCCATGCTGCTCGATGAAAACCCGGATAGCAACTATTTATTGGGGGGTGTTGACGAAATTTCATTTAACAACTACACCCTTGATATCCTTGCGGGCTGGTTTAAAAAAGAAAATTGTTTAAACAGTGACATGTATAACTCAACTACCGATGGCAGCCTATCCGGCGAAGGAGCGGCCATGTTTATGGTTAGCAATAATAAGCAAAACGCCATGGCGCAACTGAAAGCCATAACCACCATACATAGCGCCAATGTTGAGGTGATACGAACGCGAATCAAAAAGTTTCTTGAAGAAAACCTTCCCAAAGGCGAAAAAGCAAACCTGCTGTTAACCGGCGAAAATGGTGATAAGCGCTCGCTCCCTTTTTATACCTCGTGCGACAGTTTGTTTGATAAATATACCACCATAGCCCGTTTTAAACATGTGTGTGGCGAGTATCCAACGGCATCGTCATTCGCGCTTTGGCTGGCCTGCAATTTTGTTAGCGGGGCGTTGACTGTTCCGCAACATATGATTAAAAGAAAAGGCGAAGCAAACGGCTTTAAAAATATACTGATATATAACACCCATAAAGTTGGGCAGCATGCCTGCATGCTGGTGAGTGTGCCTGAGTAGTAATCAGAGTTATCCCTGGTTTTTTGTAGAGACGCATAATTGCGTCTCCCGCGTGCATATCACACATGCAAATCACACATGCAAATCGGCCCTGCAAATCCTGAATATCCTGCGGGAGACGCAATTATGCGCCTCTACAGAAAAAACAATACAAATATACCTCCCGCGGGGTTAGCGTAGCGTAACTCGTGGGTTAACCAGATTTAAGCCTCCGGCTTAGTTCAGCTGAAAGCTGAAACCCGCATTAGTCACGGGTTAAAACCCCGCGACAGATAGACTTAATTCAGCTGAAAGCCAAAACCCCGCGGGAGGAAGACGTGCGGCAAAGCCGCAAATCAAAAGCTCCCCCTTCAGGGGGCTGGGGGGCTCGCCAATAGTTCATCTGTTAACTTCTCAAATTCATTGATAAACTCTTTGTAGTATTCGCCTGTGCCGGGGCCGCTAAAACCGGTGTGTATTTTGCGCACGTCGCCGTTTTTATCAATGATGATAGTTGTAGGGAAGCCCACTATTTTTGATAACATGGGCAGGCTTTTGGATGTTTCGGCTTTATCGGTGGTATAGCCGGTTATCAACAATTCGTAAGGTACGTTAAATCGGTCTTTTACCTGCTCCAATGCTTTTTGCGATCTGGCAAAATCGCTGCTGCGTTCATACGCCAACCCTACCACCTCAACGCCCTTTGGCTGGTATTTTTTGTAATAGTTAACCATGTAGGCGGTCTCATCCATACAGTTAGGGCACCATGAACCTAATATCTGAACGATAACTACTTTGTTTTTGTACCGGTTGTCCTGCAGGGAAACAGTTTTGCCTTCAAGATTTTTAAAGGCGAAGTCTATTTTTTTAAAGCCGGGTTTAAGCGCCGTTAACGAGTATGCATCGGGCAATTTTGCATTGGCATCTTTTACAGCGGCCCAGTTTTGCAAACCCGGGTAGCCGGCATAAAACTTGCCACCAGTAAGTGTTTTATCATCCTTAATGGTGGCTGTAAAGGTGTAGGCGTGCCCACCGTCAAAACAGGACAGGAACAGTTTATCGCCGGCCACAATTCCTTCCAGGTAGCGGTAATCGCCGGTGGTGGTTAAAAACGTGCCGGTTAGTTTGGCGCCAGCCTGTTTAAATTCGCCCACAGTAGTATCGGCTCCTTCGCCCTCGCCAATAATGGCCAACCAGCGCCCGCCTATATTATAAGCCGGTTTTTCGGGATCTTTCAAAAAACGCCATACCGTATTCGGGGTAGCAACAAACTGCATTAACACATCCTGGTTTGCCAGGTGTTTTATCCAGTTGCCCGTTAGCTTATCACCATCCAGCTTCAGTTTAAATTCCGAATTGAAGAGCGGCATGTGTATAAAAACAGAATCGCCCACTGTAGCAACATCGGTAACCTTAAACCTTTCGGCACCGTTAATGATCGCCAGTTGCTGTTTACCGGCGGTATCCTTAACATCAAAGTTAAACGGAATTTCGTTTCCCGATTTGGTAGTGAGCGCTCCGCGCCATACACCTGTTTTAAGTTTGGTTTGTGCCGATGCTGTCTGTATAAGTACGGCGCATGATAAAGTTACTATGATTGATTTTAATTTCATGTCGCAATAAAATAGTCTACTAAATTAATAGACTATCAAAAGTATGAAATTTAGGCAATTATTTCAATATCTCGCGCGAAATTACAATCCGCTGAATTTCTGATGTGCCTTCGTAAATCTGGGTTATCTTGGCATCGCGCATCATGCGCTCTACATGGTACTCTTTTACAAAGCCATACCCGCCATGAATTTGTACAGCCTCAACGGTGGTACGCATGGCTACGTCTGATGCAAAAAGTTTGGCCATTGAACTGGCCTGCGCGTAGGGATGGTTATGGTCTTTTAACCAGGCAGCCCTAAGGCAAAGCAGGCGGGCTGCTTCAATTTCGGTAGCCATATCAGCCAGTTTAAATTGAATGGCTTGTAAATCGGCCAGGGGTTTACCAAATGCCTTGCGTTCTTTTGAATATTGTAAAGCAAGCTCGTAAGCGCCGGAGGCTATACCCAATGCCTGTGCGGCAATGCCAATGCGCCCACCCTCTAATAATTTCATGGCAAATTTAAACCCGAAACCCTCGTCGCCAATGCGGTTTTCCTTAGGTACTTTAACATCCGTAAACATAACAGAATGCGTGTCTGAGCCACGTACGCCCATCTTGTTTTCTTTAGGGCCGATAGAAATCCCTTCTATGCCACGTTCAACAATCAGGGCGTTAATACCGTTGTGCATTTTTTCGGCATCGGTTTGGGCCATTACAATGTAAGTAGATGCGGTGCCCCCATTGGTGATCCAATTTTTGGTACCATTAAGCAGGTAATGATCGCCCATATCAACAGCAGTGGTTTGCTGCGATGTTGCATCTGAGCCAGCCTCTGGCTCCGACAGGCAAAACGCGCCTATCTTTTCGCCTTTGGCCAGGGGGATCAAATATTTTTCCTTCTGAAATTCGTTGCCAAACTTTTCGAGCCCGCAGCAAACCAACGAGTTGTTTACAGAAAGGATTACTGCTGTAGAAGCATCAATTTTCGATATCTCTTCCATAGCCAGCACGTATGATATGGCATCCATACCGCTGCCGCCATATTGTGGGGCAACCATCATTCCTAAAAAACCAAGCCCGCCCAGTTTTTTAATTTGTTCGGCCGGAAATTTCTGGTGCTCATCGCGTTCAATAACGCCTGGTTTTAATTCGGTTTGGGCAAAATCGCGGGCAGCCTGTTTAATCATCAGCTGCTCTTCTGTAAATTTAAACTGCATAGTACAATAAAAAGGTAAATATAGCAATTACTATGCATGCATAGTAAAAAAATGCAAATAAAAAAAAGAGAGCCTTTTTGGAAGCTCCCTTTCCCCTAATTAATTTAAACTATTGATTAAACCCAAAACAAAGAACAAAAAATCTCATCCTTGGGCGTCTGAGAATTCAAAAAAAGTTTTTCACAGGTAGGTGATTTAATTTTTTTTCACAGATCATATGCAGGGCGAGTTGTTTTAAACAAATATATTGCCAGTATTTATTATTTTTATAATTATTAGTAATAAATAATAGTTGTGGTGCAATTATTTAATCCGATATTTTTTACGAACTTTAATAATCAAACGCTAAATTATTTTTTGAGTTCCCCTGCCAAAGATCAATTTTAAAATTAATCTCACTTTATGTTACTTACTGATTTTGAATATCTTAGCAACTCTGACGAGGCTTTTAAAAAGAAAATAGCACTCCAAATCAAGAACCTGAGGCGGCAAAACCAGGTTACCCAGGAGAAGTTTTTTACCGAAACCAATATCAATATTGCCCGGCTCGAGTCGGGAAAAATTGATATTAGACTGGATACCCTCCGAAAAGTTTGTTATTATTTTGACGTTTCATTGGCCGGTTTTTTTCATGGTATCTATTAAAAGCTGTCTGTTTTAATAAAACCGCTGTCCTAAATTCTATTATTTAATACAATCGTTGTATTTTTTTACATACACCCAAACAAATTTATGATCAAAAAGACTACACCTGGCCTGTTGTTAATCGGGCTAATTGCAATTGCGCTGCTTCCGGCTTGTAAAGACAAGACAAAAACTTTCGCGGATAACGACCCGGTAATCAAAAACATGGATATCAGTGTGAAACCCGGCGACGACTTTTTTAAATACGCCAACGGCACCTGGCTTAAAAAGAACCCCATACCCGGTGCATACGCGGCCTGGGGTATAGGCAACGTGGTACAGGAAGAATTGCGCAACCGGATGAGAAAAATTAATGAAGATGCGCTTAAGGCCAATGCACCCAAAGGCAGCAACACCCAAAAAATAGGCGATTTTTATTACAGTGGTATGGATACCGTTGATATTGAAAAGCGGGGCATTACGCCGCTTAATGATGAACTGAAAAAGATTGAGGATATTAAAGATGTTAAAGGCCTTATTGAGGAATTTGCCCACCTGGATGGCATAGGCGTAACTACCCCTTTGGGCACCTATGCCGGGCAGGATAGTAAAAACAGCGATAAAATAATGCTGCAGTTAGGTCAATCAGGTATCGGTTTGCCAAACCGCGATTATTACTTTAATACCGATAAGCATAGTGTTGCCATCCGTACCGATTATAAGTTAACGCATTTGCCAACAATATTCAGGTTGAGCGGCCTGCCTATAGATGCTGCAAACGCCGCCGCCAAACAAACTTATGCTTTAGAAACGGCCCTTGCCGATAGCAGCCGCAAGCTGGAAGACCTGCGCGACCCATACCGTAACTATAACAAAATGACGCTGGCCGGTTTAAGCAAACTGGCTCCCGATATCGACTGGAAAGCCACCTTCAAAAAAATGGATTACAAAGATGTGGATACCGTGATTGTTGGCCAGCCCGAATATTACCGTGCCCTTAACAAAGCTTTGCATGATTACAGTATTGCCGATTGGAAAAACTACCTGCGTAAAAACCTGGTAACCTCTTTCGGATCGTACCTGAGCAAACCATTTGACCAGGAACTGTTTCGTTTTTATGAGATGGTGCTTTATGGCAGCAAGGAACAATTGCCACGCTGGAAAAGGATACTTGACCTGGAGAACGGCGTAATGGGCGAAGTGCTGGGGCAAATATTTGTAAAAGAGTACTTTCCCGAAAAAACAAAAGAGCGCTATGTAAAGCTGGTTGAAGCCATGCGCGAAACCTTTAAAGAGCATATTGAAAAGCTTGACTGGATGAGCCCGCAAACCAAAGAGAAAGCATATTATAAGCTGAGCAAAGTAATGCCAAAGGTTGGTTACCCCGATAAATGGAAAGATTTTTCGACCCTGGAGATTGACCGCGGGCCGCTTGCGCTAAACATGATGCGCGCCAACAACTGGCAGCACAAATTTAATGCATCTAAACTGGGCAAGCCGGTTGACCGTACCGAATGGGGGATGACGCCGCAAACCTACAACGCCTATTACAATCCGTCAAATAATGAGATTGTGCTGCCAGCTGGTATTTTTGCCATACCCGGCTTTAAAGATGAATATATTGACGATGCCATTATTTACGGATACGCTGCCGCATCTACAATTGGCCACGAAATGACACATGGCTTTGACGACCAGGGTCGCCAGTTTGATGCTAAAGGAAACCTGAAAGCCTGGTGGCTACCCCAGGACTCAGTTAAGTTTACCCAGTGTGCGCAAGTGCTCATCAACCAGTTTAACGGCTATACTATTTACGGCCTGCACGTAAACGGCAAGGCTACGCAGGGCGAGAATATTGCCGATTTGGGCGGCATAGTAGTAGGTCTTGATGCATTTAAAAAAACAGACCAATATAAAGAAGGCAAAACTATCAACGGTTTTACCCCGCTGCAACGGTATTTTTTAGGCTACGCGTTGGGATGGCTGGGGCAAGACAGGCAAGAAGCCTTGCAAAGCCAGATATTAACCAACGAACATGCCCCCGGCTTTATGCGTGTAAACGGTCCGTTTACAGATGTGCCTGAGTTTTATGAAGCATTCGGAATTAAAAAAGGGGATAAAATGTGGCTTGATCCGGGTAAGAGGGTGAAGATTTGGTAGCGAAGCCCCCCGCCCCCTGAAGGGGGAGTTTTTGATTTGCTGGGTTAATTTGTGATGTTTTCCAGCGGTCTTCACAGATCTGTTTTCGAAAAGGATGTGTGGGTGCAGATAGAAGCCGGGAATGCCTGAAGGGACACAGTTATCATATAGGTTTCCACGGTTTGCATTAGGGGGAGTAGGCCAGCACTCTTTCGCACTCTTTTTTATTCCAACAGCGTAACAATTACTTTACATATTCGGTAAAAGGAAGGTGTGTGGTTTTTATTATAAATCATATTTGCAAAACCCCTTATTAAAATTGACTTTACACCGTATTGCCAGGTTTATACTATTGTTACTGGCTTCCTTTGTCGCTATACTTCACGTCAATGCCCAACAGGGCGTTGCACCCCTCCCGGTTCACCATGTGTTGCCGCGCAAAGCCATTTTCAAAACATCGGTAAGCCGTAAGAGAGTTATTAACGTAGCGCCCATATTCAGTTTTAATTATCCAGACGTTTTGCCCAAATGCGATAATGAGCCTTTAACGCTGCAAGTGCAGGGCCATCCCGAATATCTGTACCGCTGGTATAGGGATGGTGTACTAACCACCAATATTACCTCGCAATGCCCCATCCAGGTAACGGGAAAATACCGGGCCGAAATTAGTTCTGAAAAAGATGTATGGGTATCAACCAAGGAGGTTCAGGTTAATGTTATTTACCTGCCCGAGCCGCAAATTGTGCCCGATCAGGCCACCCATTGTGGCGGCAGCGATGCTATTTTAAAATCGAACCTGCCTGCGAGCAACGCATATACCCTAAACTGGTACTGGAACGGTCATGAGCTTACGCAGTTTACCAATAAGGAATCAATAAGTGTGAGCGAATTGGGCACCTATATGCTAACGGTACGCAACCCCATTAATACCTGCTTAAAGGAGTCGCCGGTATACCATCTTGTATTTACGCCCACACCCACATTTACATTTAATTACCCCGGCGATGTAAACGTATGCCAGGGTGGTACAGCGGTGCTAACTATTGGTGGCGATATTGCTTATCAATACCGCTGGTATAAGGATGGCGTACTTACCGGCAATGTAACACAAACCCTTACAACTATCCAAAACGGCAAATACAAAGTAGAGGTGAGCACATGCCCCGGTACCTGGATACCGTCAAAAGAGGTGCAGGTAAATGTGTATAACCTGCCAACACCGGTAATTGCGCACGATAAGCAAAGCTATTGCGCAGGCGATATAGCGCAGCTTGATGCCGGTATTGCTACCGATGCCACTTATTCCATAACCTGGCAGCGCGACGGCGCCACGGTAGCCGCCTGGCAAAACAAAGCAACTGTTACCACTACCGATGCGGGCAGTTATTCGGTAATTGTTACCAGCACGGCGCTGGGTACCTGTGTTGTTAATTCGGCAGCTTACCAGCTGGCGTTTAACCCATTGCCCACGGTGGGTATTACGCAAGCCGTTACTACCCAATTATGCGAGGGGCAGCCTTTGCAGCTTACGGTAGTGCATAGCGCGGGCAGCACGATAAGCTGGTCAACCGGCGAAACTACCGATAAGATTAGTGTAAGTACCACAGGTACTTACAACGTAACTGCAACTTCGGCGACAGGCTGCCAGGCAGTTGCGGGTACCAACCTGCAATTTTTGCCCGTAGCTATACTCAACATGGCCGATACTACATTTTGTAGCTATACCGGTGCACCTGTTACCATAACCGCCCCTACTGGTTTTTCAAAATATACCTGGAACGGTAAAGAGGGCAGCAATACTTTTATTGCCAACTATCCGCAAACAATAAGCCTTAGCGTTATAAACGCCAACGGCTGCCCCAGCGATAAGGTGATACATGTAATAAGCTCGTGCCCGGATATTCATATTCCAACGGCATTTACGCCCAATGGTGATGGCAAAAATGATACGTGGAACATAACAGGTCTGGAAACTGATGCATCGGTACTTGTAAAAGTATTTAACCGCTACGGATCGATAGTGTTCCAAAGCACCGGCACTACGGCATCATGGAATGGCCGAAAGAACGGCCAACCTGTACCGGCAGGAGTATATTACTACGTTATATCGGGCAAAAACAGCAAACAATTGTTTTCGGGGTCCATTACTTTGCTGAATTAAGAATATCCGGCCCTTTAAAAGCGCTGTGATCACCAATTAAACTTCAGGAATGCCTGATACCCGAACGCCGGTCAACCGGCCCACCGACCAGTCTGGTGCAGGTTGTGTTGTCTGTTAACCGCAGTATTTACTGTAACAATTTTGCTCAAAATTTAAATAGTGCTGTTCAGGTGGCATCGGGCAGATTTTTTACTGACGGGTGTCGGTCTTTTTATCGCGTTTAAAATGCAAATTGTTGTTATTGTTTGCATTTTAGTAACCGGCAGGAGATAATTACAGGAAATTTATCGATTTTTTTTATTTAAAAGTTAATTATAGCCCCGACGGCGAAAATTATTAATTAAAACAAATGTAACCTTTGTTTAAGCAGTGCGTACAAATCCAAAATGATTAAATTATGGATATTGTTGTAATACTGGGTACCATACTATTGAGTTTGGGTATTTTATTAATAGCGGCTATTCTGTTTTTTAGCGCTGTAAAATATATTCAAAGACAGTACTATCCCCACTGGAAGTTTCCAGATTATATTAGCGTGGGATATGCCGAATACCTGTACAAAAAGTATATTAAAAGAAGTAAATCTTAGCTCTCAGAATTCATCTGTCCCGCCACGATTGAGCTTAAAATTAATAGATTGGGCATAGCTGTAAGCTATCCGCCCGCCGCTGGTGCATGATACCAAAGCGCGGGGCGTTTTTTTTAATTATTGCTATTGCTGCTGCCTTCTTTTAAATCATCATTGTTGATGGTTTTTTTAGGCTTCTTAGGTTTCTGTACAGATAAGCCGCCAAACTATCCTCAAGCGACAAGTGCCTGCCGGCAATTTATCAATAGTAAATTTGCCATCGGTAGCCGTTACGGTGCCGTTTACAACCTTATTACTTGCCTGGTCAAAAACAGATACGGTAGCATAATCTACTGGTTTCTGACTCACCGAATCAATAACAGTACCGGTAATGCCGGTGCCCGCATCGGTAATTATGTTAGCTGCTTTTACCATAGTGAATGGCAAAAGGAACAACAGCAGAAATTGTACTTTTAGTTTCATGCCCCAAATAAAAGCCAATGGAGCGGTTTGGTAAAACGCGATAGACGGGCGGAAAGAAATAATCGACCACGGGGCAAATCATCGGGACGGAGGGTTGTTTAAGTATAGCGGGCAGCGCTTCGTCGGCACAAATGGGGTGCTGGTAGATAGATGAGCAGGATTAATAGGTTTGCAGCAGGGCCCGATTTCCTAAAGATATCTAATGCAATCAATAAAACAGAATGCCGCTCTATAACAATCCCCTCCCGTTAGCGATAGGCGCGGATACCGGCCCGCGCTTAATGCCTCGTGCAGTATGCAGATAGCGCGGGCCGCAGGCAACGGCATAAAAGAATCAAACACTCACCTCCTTTTGTCACAATCCCTTTGCATTTGCAAGCTTTTAACGTTTGAAGAAATATATTGATTACATTGACGACAAGCACGTATAGATATATTGTAACCAATAATGAATTTAAACGTTTAATTAATAATTTAATCCGAAGCGAATGCGGCATGGTGCTTTACGTATAGCCCTTATTTATATCATTATCAGTTTGCTCTGGATCACTTTTGGCGACCGGCTGCTGTTTCATTTGGAGCATAATTTTACCCGTGAGCAGGTTTTACTCATTAGCAGCGCCAAGGGGTATTTTTTTGTACTTGCCAGCGGATTGTTTTTATACTACCTGATAAAAAAGAATGACAAACAGCTTCAGCGGCGGGAAACCCAATACCGCAATATGTACGAGGCCAACCCGGTGCCTATGTGGATATATGACGAGGGCCTTCATATCGTGTCGGTTAATGATGCCGCCGTTGGCACTTACGGTTATAGCAAGGCCGAGTTTTTAACAAAAAGCATCCTGGATATCCGCCCGCCAGAAGATGCCGGAAAGGTTATCGAATCGGCCAGGAATTTATCGCCTAACCTGAATTTAAGCGGTACGTGGCGGCATATTAAAAAGGATGGCAGCGTTATCCAGGTAAGTGTCACATCGCATAAAATAACCTTTAACAATCGGCCAAATGTGCTGGTAATGGTACGGGACATGACCGAACAGCTGTTATTTGAGCAGCGGTTAGAGAAAATAAACCAGGATATATTAAGCAAGAAACGAAATTTAAGAGAAACACAGCTGATATCAAAAGTGGGCGGCTGGGAGTATTTTCCGGATACCCGGAAGCTGCTATGGTCGGATGAGTTGTACACGCTTACGGGGATTAGTAAGGATGACGAACGTGAGCCCTTTGACATTTACCTGGAACATATTTTCCCGGAAGACAGGCCGATGATGATTGCCGGGCTTAATGATGTGATGACCAATGGTAAAACCCTGGATATTACCCACCGCACTAAAGTGCTCAACGGCGAAACCAGGTATATGCGGCAATTGGCCCGTTTAGAAGATGTACCCGGCATGCCGCAGAAAGTAATTGGCTCGATGCAGGACATTACCGAGCTTAAGGAACTTGAAGTAGAAAAAAACAGGCATTTAAGCGACCTTGAAAATACGCTGAACAGTATTAGCGACGCCTTTTTTGCACTGGATTATAATATGTGCATTACCCGCATTAACCAGGCTTTTGAGGACATTCTGGGCGGAAAATTCACCAAAATTGTTGGCGAAAGTATTTTTACGCTCTTCCCCAAAGAGAGGAACCGCATGTACCCTTATTATCAAAAAGCGCTGGAAGAGCGGGTGATTGTACGGATGGAAGAATATTCGCTGGTGTTAAATAAATGGATAAGGCTGGCCGCTTACCCAACCGACGATGGCGTTGCGGTTTACTTTTCGGACATAACTGAAAATAAACTAAAAGATATTAAGCTAAAGGAGGCTATAGAACGGTATGAACTGCTGGCGCAGGCCACCAAAGATGTGATTTATGATTTGAATATACCAGCAGATACCATGGTTTACAACGCCAGTTTAACGCAATTGGTTGATGTTGCTTATGACCAGATAGCGTACAACCTGGCATGGTGGCGCCACCTGATCCATCCGGATGATGTTGCAGAAGTTATAAAAAGCCAGCAAAAAATAGTAAACGAAGGTAAAACCAACTGGACCTGCGAGTACCGCATAAATTGCGGCAACGGTGTGTATAAGTATATTATGGACCAGGGTTACTTTATTTATAACGAACAAAAGGAGCCTGTAAGACTGATAGGCGTTATCAAAGATATCAACGATTTAAAACAATCCATCCAGGAAAATAAGCGGCAGAATGAGTTTTTAAAGGAGGTGGCATGGTTAAGCTCGCACGAAATAAGGCGGCCGGTTGCCACCATGCTGGGCCTGATGTACCTGATAGATATAGCCGAAAGCAACGATGAGAAAGAAGAAGCATTTGAATTGCTGAAAGTTACTATCAAAGAGATGGATGGCATTGTTCACCAAATTCACAGCAAAATTAATGACGCTGTGGATTTGTCGTAGCCGTTTATAACAGGCCGCACCTCTATGCAATAAAAAATCCCCCTGGCAATTAAGCCATGGGGGATTCAATCAATGTACACCTATAACAAAATTTTTGTACTACCAGAACTTGGCATAAAGCATTGTAAGTAATAAAAGTGTAACTATAATTAACGCCAGGGTTTGTTTATCAACCTTAAACATTGCACGCGGAATATCAAAAGCTTTCGGGTTTATTTTAGGCCCGGCCAGGCTGATGATAACCATCACAATAATGGTAAACATGAACGATAAGCCCATACAGATCAGGAATGGAATTTCCCAGCCACCTTTGCCATTAGGGAAGGCGGTGTACAGGATGGTTTCGTGACCAAACAAAGCCGGTGCATAGTTATTAAACAGTACCGACATGGCAAAACCTGTAAGTATCCCCGCTATAGCAGCCGCGCCTGTAGTGCGTTTCCAGAAGAAACCTAAAATGAATATGGCAAAGATACCCGGGCTGATAAAGCCGGTGTATTTTTGGATAAAGGTAAAGCCACCTTCGCCGCCAATGCCTAAAAGATCTTTCCAGGTAAGGATGATAGAGAATACAAGGGCAGCCAGAATGGTAAGTTTGCCTACCCAAACCATCTTTTTCTCGTCGGCATCCTTATCCATATGCTTTTTGTAAATATCCAGCGTAAAAATGGTGCTGATACTGTTGGCCTTGCCGGCTAACGAAGCCACAATAGCCGCCGTAAGCGCCGCTACCGAAAGGCCTTTAAGCCCGGTAGGCAAAAAGCCCAATATAGCCGAGTAAGCATTATCCGAATTAAAGTGCCCGCCCGATGACATTTCGTGATGTAGTTCGCCGTTTTTGTACAGCACATAAGCTGCAATACCAGGTATTACTACTATTATAGGCATGGCCAGTTTCATTAAACCGGCAAACAGGATACCTGTACGGGCAGTTTTTATATCCGACCCCAAAGCGCGTTGTGTAATGTACTGGTTACAACCCCAGTAGTTCAGGTTTACAATCCATTGGCCTGCAAAATACATGGCTATGCCTGGCAGCGCCAGGTATTTGGTAATTTCGGCCTGTGGCGCTCCTGGTTTTGGTTTAGCCATCATCATTTTAAAGTGCTCCGGCGAATCCTTAAACATCATTTTTAAACCGGCTATAGCATCTTTGCCTAAACCAAAATGCTCGCTCACCAGTGTTAAAGCTATGTAAGTAGTAGCCAGGCCGCCTATTACAAGCACCAATACCTGTATTACATCGGTAAAGCCAATTACCTTCATACCGCCAAGGGTGATGAATAAGGCAAACACGGCAAGCGCTATAATGATATTGTGCATCGAACTGATGTCGCCACCTATCAGGTTATTAATAGCCAGTGCGCCCAGGTATAATATACTGGTAAGGTTAACAAACACGTATAAAAACAGCCAGAAGATGGCCATAATAAAGCTCACTGTCTCGTTATACCGCGTATGCAAAAACTGCGGCATTGTGAAAATCTTGTTTTTCAGGTATACCGGGATAAACCACACGGCCACTATAATAAGCGCAATAGCCGCCACCCACTCGTAAGCCGCCACAGCTAAGCCCACCGCGAAACCTTGTCCGCTGGTGCCAATAAACTGCTCGGCCGAAATGTTGGATGCAATAAGCGACGCCCCGATGGCCCACCAGGTAAGTGAACCCTCGGCCAAAAAGAAATCATGACTCGCCGATATACTGGCCTTTTTTTTGCGGCTGTACACCCAGTAACCATAACTGGATACCACAATAAAATAGATCACGAATATGACGTAATCAATGGTTGAAAATTTGTTCATAAATTGGGTTTAAATTTGTTTTATTGTATTCGTTCTCTCTTTTGCAGTTTTTATATAAAACACACAACCGGAATCCCATCGTGGGTTGTGTTATCGTATTATTGTTTTTAAACAACTGTCATCCTGAGGCACGAAGGATATATTCTACGCCATACCGGGCCGACAGAACAGTTCGCGAATAGATGCTTCGTACCTCAGCATGACAGAATTTTCCTTGTTTCTTAATCCCCAAATCCTTACTCCCAAAATGGCGTTCCCTGCGGGCCGGGCTATCCGCTCATACTGCACTGGCCTTAATCACGGGCCGGTATCCGCTGCTATCCCTAACGCATTGTCTGAACCGGAATTTTTCACATCTATATTGTTTTTCAAAGGTGTTCAAGGGGGCTGTGCCGTTTTCAGAATTTATGAATTAACAGAATTCCTCGTTTTCTGCTAATTCTGATTAACCCGTCATTGCGAGGCACGAAGCAATCTTCGACATGCTAAGTCCCACATTGTTCGGGATTGTTTAGTACCTCGCAATGACGAGTTGATACCCTGCAAATCAAAAGTCTCCCCCTTCAGGGGGAGATTTAGAGGGGGCTTATTTATACGCCACCTCGTTCCACAATATCTCATTCCTGAATTGAGGAATCGTGGTATCCTTGCCAATTCTTAAAAACTCAATGCCCGCCATATCTGCAAAATCCTGCATGTGCTCGGCTGTTAAATTTTGGCTGTAAGCGGTATGGTGTGCGCCGCCGCCGTAAATCCAGGCTGCACAGCCGGTTTTCATATCGGGCAGTGGTTTCCATAGTACGCGGGCTACAGGCAGGTTTGGCAGGTCTTCAACCGGTTCAACAGCTTCTACCTCGTTCACCAGCAGGCGGAAACGGTTGCCCATATCCACAATTGATGCGTTAAGCGCCGCGCCGCCGGCTACGTTAAATACCAAACGCGCAGGATCGGCCTTGCCGCCAATTCCCAATGGGTGAACTTCTAACGCTGCCTGGCCATTAGCCAATGACGCGTCAACCTCCAGCATATGCGATCCTAATACCAAAGCATTGCTTGGGTCAAAATGGTAGGTGTAATCTTCCATAAAAGCGTTACCGCCCGGCAGGCCGGCACCCATCACTTTAAATGCGCGTACCAGGGCCGCAGTTTTCCAATCGCCTTCGCCGGCAAAGCCAAAGCCATCGGCCATCAGGCGCTGGGCGGCAATACCTGGCAACTGGATCATGCCGTGCAGGTCTTCAAATGTATCCGAGAAGCCTTTAAAGCCTCCGTCGACTAAAAACTTGCGCAAGCCCAACTCAATTTTAGCAGCATCATATACCGACAGATGTTTAGCACCGCCTTTCTTAAGGTCGTCGGCCATGGTGTAGGTAGCCTCATATTCTTCTATCAGTTCGCTAACCGATTCTTCGCTTATCGCGTTAATCACGGCAACCAGGTCGCCAATACCGTAGGTATTTACCGAGAAACCGAATTTTAATTCAGCCTCTACTTTATCGCCATCGGTAACAGCAACAAAACGCATGTTATCGCCAAAGCGTACAAATTTGGCGCCTTGCCAGTCGTGCCAGCCTGCAGCAGCGCGGGTCCAGGTTTCAATCTGGGCCAAAGCCTCAGGATCCTGCCAGTGACCAACAACCACCTTACGGTTCATGCGCATACGCGATACCATAAAACCAAACTCGCGGTCGCCATGGGCGCTTTGGTTCAGGTTCATGAAATCCATATCTATCGAGCTCCATGGGATATCGCGGTTATATTGGGTGTGCAGGTGCAGCATCGGTTTTTTAAGGATGCTCAGCCCACGGATCCACATTTTAGCCGGGCTAAATGTGTGCATCCAGGTAATGATACCGATACAGTTTTCGGCCACGTTAGCAGCCTGTAGGGTTTCATAAATTTCTTCGGTCGATTTTACCACAGGTTTGTAAACCACGCGAACGGGGATATTGCCGGTAGCATCAATGCCGGCGGCTATTTCCTGCGAGTGTTCGGCAACCTTTTTCAGCGTTTCTTCCCCGTATAAGTTTTGGCTTCCTGTAATAAACCAAACTTCAAATTTTTTAAGATCGATCATTTTATAATTATTGAATTACTGACTTATTGAATTATTGATTTTTGTTTTTTAATTATTTTGCGGGCGAAAGTCTTAGAAGGGCTGCGCCGTGTAGGTTTATATTTTGCTGGTAGCTGGTTTTAAATTGGCCAACATCTTGTTTTTTCCACAGGTCACGCACTTTTACTTTGCCTTTGAGGCCCAGTGCAGCAAAATCAACAGCAACGTCTTTATTTACATCGCCAATATTAAACAGGGCTACATAAATATCTTTGCTGCCGGGTATCTGCGAGTACCAAACCATGGCGCCATCTTTTTTGTACAGTTGTTTGGGATTGGCCCCTTTTTGGTTGGCGGCCAAAACCTCGTCGTTGGTAAATAGTTTCAGCTCAAAGTCGTGGTTCTCGGGCATGTTGCCGCCAATCATTAAAGGCGAGCGGAAAATGCTCCAGAAGGTCATGTGGGTAATTTCTTCATCTTCGGTAAAGCGGCTAAAACGTTCCTGCCCAACGGGGCCGCGTTTGCTTAGCTTGCCAATTTGTATCATGTCACAATCGGGCCAGTGACCGGGGCCGCTTACGCCTTCCCAGCTTTTGGCATAATCAAACATGTGCAATATCTCTTTCCAGTTATCCCAAAAATCGTCGGCCATGCGCCACATATTGGCATACTTAACCGCATGGGCTGCTTGTGCTACAGGAGTTTCGCCCGGCGAAAGGCTTAATACTATAGGCCTGCCACAATTTTGGATGGCTTTTTGGTAACCTTCCACCTCTGCATTGCTATATGGGCGCGATAGGTCATCTACCTTAATAAAATCAACATCCCATGAAGCATATAATTCTAAAATCGAGTTAAGGTATTCCTGCGCACCGGGCTTTTTCATGTCCAGCCCGTACATGTGGTTCATCCAGGGGCATTTGCTGTTGGTATCGGCCAACATATCGGCAGTTATGCCGTTGGTGCCTTTAACAGGTGATTTTGACCAGTATGCCTGCCTGGGGATACCGCGCATTACGTGGATGCCGAATTTTAATCCTTTGGCGTGTACATAATCGCTTAAAGGCTTAAAGCCATTTTCGCCAAAAGCAGAAGGGAATTTGGTAGGCTGTGGAGTTAAACGTCCCCATTTGTCCATAGTAAGCCAGGGCACATAGGAACCATCCTGCAAGCGCAGTTGAAAAGGGTTACCAATGTTGCTGCCCGGAGGGTTATCGTACGACCATAAAAAATCGACCACAATGTATTCCCAGCCATGTTGCTTCAGGTTTTGGGCCATATAATCGGTATTGGCCTTTACCTCATCCTCATGTACGGCCGAGCCAAAGCAGTTATAGCTGTTCCACCCCATTGGCGGGGTAGCAGCAACGGTTTGTGCCGATGATGCCTGTGCTCCCAGCAGACCGGCTGCCAGTATAATGATATAGCGTAATGATTTCATAATTATTGGCCGTAGTATGAGTTTGGTCCGTGTTTGCGTTCAAAATGCTTTTTGATAAGCGAGTCCTTTAAACGTGGGGCCTGGTTATTAATTTGCTCGGTTAGGTAAGCCATTTGGGCAACAGCTTCTAAAACCGCGCTGTTATAAACTGCCTTATGCGCTGTTTTGCCCCAGGTAAATGGCGCGTGGTTGCCCACTAACACCATTTCTACCTCGTTATAATCTAACCCTTCGCCTGTAAAATGATCCATGATCTGGAAACCGGTTTGGTACTCATAGTCGCTCTCAATCATTTCATCGCTCATAGGCGGCGCGCAGGGGATATCGGCTGTCAGGTGGTCGGCATGTGTGGTGCCGAAGATCGGGATGCAGCGTTGCGATTGCGCCCAGGCAGTACCATAAGTGGAGTGTGTATGCACAATACCCCCAATGTTTGGCCAGTGTTTATACAGTACCGCATGCGTTTTGGTATCTGACGAAGGGCGCAGATTACCCTCTACAGTAACCCCATCAAAATCAACGATCACCATTTTCTCGGGCGACAGATCTTCGTAAGGCACACCGCTTGGCTTTATAGCAAAAACGCCCAGCTCCCTATCCACAGCGCTTACGTTTCCAAAGGTGAAAAGTACCAATCCCAATTTGGGTAGCTGCATATTGGCTTCATAAGCAGCTTGTTTTATGTGTTGATACTTACTCATGCCAAAACAGAATTATCTTTAACGCTCTGGGTTGCTTTTGCCGCTATTTGCTGCGCTATAAAACTGCCTAAGGTTTTGTATTTGTTGTAACGGGCCAGGTATAAGGCCTCTTTATCCTTATTTGGATAATACTCTACATCAAACCCACGGCCCATACCCTGCATGGCATCTTCAACCGTTGGATAAATTCCGGCAACAACAGCTGCAAACATAGCCGCGCCAAGGGCGCAGGTATGTTTAAACTGGTGAATGCGGATAGGCATACCCAATACATCGGCCATCATCTGCATTACAAACGGCGATTTTTTGGCTACCCCACCAATGCCGATAATTCCCTTAACCGGGATGCCCTCGCTGATGAAACGCTCAACAATGCTTTTTGCCCCAAAACAGGTAGCTTCGGCCAATGAGCGGAATACACGCGGCGCATCGCTGCCTAAGCCTAAGCCGGTAATAGCGCCTTTTAATTCCTGGTTGGCATCCGGTGTACGGCGGCCGTTAAACCAATCTATAGATAATTCGTTATCAAAATCCAAAGGCAGCAAGTCAGCCTGGCGGCTTAATTCGGGGATAATCAGCTCGGCCATTTCTGCTTTTAAAGCCTCGGCGGTGGCTGTATCTATAATGGCTGACTGCGATAACAGGTTATTTAAAGGCCATAAAAGCACATTTTTAAACCAGGCGTAAGTATCGCCAAACGCCGACTGACCAGCTTCTAACCCCGTCATCCCCGGTATTACCGAGCCATTTACCTGCCCGCAAATACCGGCTACCAGTTTACCTTCAACCTCAACGGATGGTGCAACCAAAATATCGCAGGTAGATGTGCCCATTACCTTACTTAAATGGTATGGCTCAATCTGGCCGCCTACAGCACCCATATGTGCATCAAAGGCACCGGTACCTACAATAACATCAGTAGATAAGCCTAACGTTTCGGCCCATTCTGGGCTCAGTGTTCCCGCGGCTTCGTCGGCGGTGTAAGTATTTTTAAATAGTTTACCGGTAATGCCTGTCAGTAACGGATCAAGCGACGAGAAAAATTCATCGGGGGGCAAGCCGCCAAATTCTTCGGCCCATAAAGCTTTATGGCCGGCAGAGCAGCGGCCGCGTTTGATTTCTTTAACATCGGTGCCTCCGGTTAACAGGAACGGAATCCAGTCGCAATGCTCTACCCACGAGTGCAGGGCTTCGTGTACCTGGGCATCAACCCTTACAATATGCAGCAATTTGGCCCAAAACCACTCGGATGAATAAATGCCACCTACATATTTTAAATAATTGGTATCAAATTTTGTAGCATGCTCATTAATTTGGGCGGCTTCCAACACCGAGGTATGATCCTTCCATAAAATGAACATGGCATTGGGGTTTTGCTCAAAACCGGGGGTTAAAGCTAATGGCGTCCCTGTTTTATCAACCGCTATAGGGGTTGATCCTGTAGTATCTACCGATAAACCTTTTACCGCTTTGGCTACTTCGGCGCCGCCTGCCTTTGCAATACAGTCTTTTATTGTGGTTTCTAATCCTTCTATGTAGTCAAGGGGATGTTGCCTGAACTGGTTTTCGGCCGGTTTGCAAAATAAACCCTGCTGCCAGCGCGGGTAATTGAATACGGATGAGGCTATTTCTTCGCCGTTGTGCGCGTTGATTAACACGGAGCGAACGGAGTCGGAACCATAGTCCACTCCAATCACAAATTGGTCTTCTCTCATATTGGTTAAATAATTCGTGTTGAAGTAACACTTATTTTTTTGCAATAAAAAATTTTTGTTCAAAAACATTTAAATTGTTACTAAAACAGGGGGCTTTAAAACTTAGTTTGATACGGTATCCGGATTAGGGATAAAGTTCATGAATTGTAAATCTGACCGGCAAAAGTTCAAACAAAATGGGAGCATAGCGGTTACCAGTTAAACATGCAGAATTTAACCACGCTGCATGGTAATCTTTACTTAAAATGGTTTTAGCGCATTTTGCCGGTGTTGAGTTTACATCAAATAAAACTAAATATTTTAATTGTTTTTTTTACAATTAAATAAATTTTATTCTACCTTAGATTTTAATTAGGGCAACCAATTGCCCCCGTCACAAAACCAAACACCAAATTATAACCAGTTAAACCGCCAAAAAAACAACAAAAAAGTTTAAAAAAGCGGCAAAATTTTTCAGGAATTATGCAAAAAGTATACAAAAAACAGTACTTATTTTATAGCATGGCGTTATCGCTACTGGTAGGTTGCAGCGGCCCCGCCGAAACGAAGCTTGCCACCGATTCTACATCAATAGTTAAAGCCGCCGCTCCCGATGCCAAAAACTTTGAGGCTACCATAAATGGCAAGGCTGTTAAACTTTATACATTAAAAAACAGCAAAGGCGCCAGCGTAGCCATTACCAATTATGGCGGCCGCGTTGTAAGCCTGCTGGTACCCGATAACAAAGGAGCTTTAACCGATGTGGTTTTAGGATATGATAGCGTAAAAACTTACCAAAAACCAAAAGAGCCATTTTTTGGCGCCATTATAGGCCGGTATGGTAACCGCATTGGCAAAGGTAAATTTGGCCTGGATGGCAAGGCTTACCAATTAGATATAAACGACGGTGTAAATACGCTGCATGGCGGCTTTAAAGGGTTTTACGCACAGGTGTTTGATGCCGCGCAACCAAACGACAGTACGCTTAATCTTACCTATGTATCTAAAAACGGCGAAGGCGGTTATCCGGGTACACTTACCAGCAAAGTAACTTATACCCTAACTGCTGATAACGCGCTGAAAATAGAATATACCGCAACAACAGATAAAACCACCATAGTAAACCTTACCAACCACGCCTATTTTAACCTGAACGGCGCGGGCGATACTACCATACTGGATAACATAGTAAGAATTGATGCCGATAACATTACCCCGGTTGATACCACGCTCATCCCAACAGGAAAATTGCAGCCGGTAAAAAGCACCCCTTTTGATTTTACCACGGCAAAAGCCATTGGCGCCAACATTAACGATAAAGACGAGCAATTGAAAAATGGTAAAGGTTACGATCATAACTTTGCGCTTAATAAGCATGACATCAGCAAATCGATAGCTACGGTAAGCAGCCCTAAAACCGGTATCGTGATGGATATTTATACCGACGAACCAGGATTGCAGTTTTACAGCGGTAACTTTTTAACAGGTGCAACCAACGATGGTAAGGGCGGTAAAGCGTACCCGCATCGTTCGGCATTTTGCATGGAAACGCAGCATTTTCCGGATGCGCCAAACCAACCAGCCTTTACATCAACTGTTTTAAAGCCGGGGCAAACTTATCATACAATAACCATCTACAAATTTGGTAGCAAGTAAGGGCCTATCTATCAAAATAATAGGGTATCATATGGGTAATGCGCTACGGCAGATTTCTGTCGGGATTGCAAATTCGCAAAAAAGCCAGGTTGCAGCGCATGGGAAAGCGCTTTTGGAGAAGTAATGAGGGATGGCATCTTTTATACTGATGGATTTAATTCCGATACAATGTGCCATAGTGATCACGCCTTTATCACAACCCCAACAGGCGGTCAACCACATCACCGGGGTCTTTAAAAAAATCCTGGTATGTTTTGAATAGGCTGGTTTGATCATATCGTCTAACTTGCATGCCGCTATTGGTAAATTCATAGATCAATGAATCGGGATAGGCAATCAATATTGGCGAATGTGTGGCTATGATAAATTGCGACCGGTTATCTATCAGTTCATCCATTTTGGAAAGCATGGCCATTTGCCTTGCGGGCGATAAAGCGGCTTCCGGCTCATCTAAAATGTAAAAGCCATTGCCCGAAAACCGATTTGAAAAAAGGGTCCAAAAAGCTTCGCCGTGCGATTTTTCATGCAGGGGTATGCCGCCGTATGAATCAATCACCTTTCCGCCTCCAAGAAGTTCGGCATCAAGGTTATCAATTTCCGTTGCCACATTAAAAAAGCTTTCGCCCCTTAAAAAGTATCCGTTGGTATGCCGGTGCGCCCCTCTTGATGTACGCAGATGTCTGTGCAAAACCGAATGTGATTCGCGCGTGTTGAAGTTAAAATTAACCGAACCTCCCTCTGGATTAAAGCCCGAAGCTACAGCAATGGCCTCCAATAATGTAGATTTGCCGGAGCCATTTTCGCCTACCAGGAAGGTTATTTTAGGATGTATCTTAAGCCCCTCATGCCTGTTGAAAAAAGGAAGGTTAAAGGGATAAACATTCCGGTTAATATTTTCCTTCAAGAAATAAATATCCTTTAGTTCGCCTCTTGAAATCATATCACGATGGTTTGGTTCTTAAACATAGGGTTATTTATTATCAACCGGGGCTTTAAATATTCATCTGAAACAGATAGTGGCGCATTTACTCATCAACCAGCCACCATCGCGTAAGCCCTTACCGGGAAGGTACCTACGCCCTTAAACTTAGGTGGCACTGCGTTAAATTTATAACCATCCGGGGGTAGTTTGTTCAGGTTACATAAATGCTCCACTATTAAAATCCCCGCACCCAATAAAGTGGTATGTACAGGCCGGCTTTTACCTGTAGTATCATCAATGTTATGGCTATCTATACCAACCAGTTTTACTCCCTGCTCTTTTAAATATTGGGCTGCTTCGGCTGTAAGGTAAGGGTGGTTTTCAAAATAGGCGTCGGTATTCCAATGTTTGCTCCAGTCGGTAAATACAATTACTGCCTTGCCGCGCACATCTTTATCATAAAAAAAATCGGCGCCAATTGCTGTTACATTGCAGGCATTTATGGTGATGGCATCAAGGTTGGCAAATTGCTCAAGGGAAACTTCGGCCAGGTCGGCGCCATGTTCAAACCTATGGAAAGGGCAATCAATGTAAGTACCCGTATTGGTTACCATTTCAATTTTCCCTATCTGGAACTCGGTACCGGCTTCATAAAGCCCTTTTGATTTTTCGCGGCTTAAATAATCGCAAATAATGGGCGCGGGTAAGCCTTTGTAGGTTATCAATCCGTTAAAAATAACGTGGCTGAGGTCTATCAGTTTGGGGTTGGTGTATGATTGTTTCATTGGCTGCGGAGTAGGTTTTTTTTTGGTAAAGTTAACGTGATTGATGTTTTACTCCAACTGCTTTTTAAGGGCTTCTTTGCTTGGTAATACTGCCTTATATTCCTTGGCAAATATTTGATTGTTATCTTGCGGTAGGGTAAATTCTATAACCGTTCTGTTTTCCTCTTTGCAAAGAATAATACCGATTGTTGGGTTTTCATCCTTGGTTTTTATTTTTCTGTCGTAATAATTTACATACATCTGCATCTGCCCTATATCCTGGTGGGTTAGCTTTCCAATCTTTAAGTCGAAAAGCACAAAACATTTTAAAAGCCTGTTATAAAAAACAAGATCGACAAAAAAGCTATCACCTTCAAATGTGAACCTGCGCTGCCGACCTTCAAACAGGAACCCTTTTCCTAACTCCAGCATAAAATGCTCTAACTTATCTAATGGCGGTTTCAAAATCATTTTCAGAGTATTTACTTTCTTCTTTTAACCCAAGAAACTCTAGCACATAATGACTTTTAAGCGCATCGGCAGGCTTTTCTACTATTTGTCCGTTTGCTGCAAGCTGTTTAACTCCGTCTTTATCCTTACTTAAAGCTAATCTTTCAAATAACGCCGAATTGTATTGGCGTTGTAACTCCCTCACCGACCAATTATTTGCTGCGGCTTCTATTTCGTAAAAGCTACGTTCATCTTCATCTTTAATTTTAAGCAACAAAACATAATGGGACCATCCTAGTTGAAACGGGATGGGAGATTTCCCAGACACTGTCTGGGAAATTCGATGTTGATAGGCTATATAGAAGCTTCTCATATACTCCAGATTAGAAACGGAATACCCTTTCCCAAATTCCTTATTTAATTCATCGCTTAAGTATATGAGCGTCTCCTTAGCATATTCAGCCCGTTGGTTCCCATGTTGCTCATCTTCTACAATCATTTTACCTATTTGAAAATAAGCAAGGATCATAGCTGCATTAACATTCCTGACAATATAATGCTGTGTCTCGGCGATAACGGTTTTGATATTCTTTAAAAGCGGGAAAGGATTGTTTTTTGATCTCATTTTTATATACTGCTATCTCAAAACTACTAAGAATGGTTACTTATCAAATCTTTATATTCAAAATTGAAATGAATTGATATAAAGAAACAGATTTATTTCAATAAAAATAATGATTGTGAAAATTACACTTATTAATATTTTTTTGTAGTTTTAGCGTACCAATACAAACCAACAATGATCAGGAAAGCTTTTTTTACTTTTTGTGGTGCAGGCATGCTTTTATCGGCACAGGCGCAAACACCCCGGATTTACACCATACAGGCCGATAAAATTAAAACGCCCATACAAAAAACCATGTACGGTATCTTTTTTGAAGATATTAACCAGGCTGCCGATGGCGGTGTTTATGCCGAATTAATAAAAAACCGGTCGTTTGAGTTTAACATGCCGATGATGGCCTGGGACGATCATAAAAAAGACGGCGGCGATGGCCGGGTAGAAGTAATTAACCGCGCTACAGAAAGGCCGGAAAACCCACACTTTATAAAAGCTTATGTAACGTCAGAAACCGGATCATTCGGTTTGGAAAATGAAGGTTTCCGCGGCGGAACCGGTATTAAGGAGGGCGAAACGTACAGCTTTTCGGTAATGGCGAGGCAAAATGGCGACAGTAATGTAAAACTGAATATAGAACTGCATGGCGATAATGACGCCATTATAGGCAAAGCCGATTTGAGCGCACCCGATAAGGAGTGGAACCGTTACAGCGTAAAATTTACCGCATCGGCCACGGCTAAAAAAGCGAAGGTTTATGTTTGGCTAACTGGTAAAGGCGTTATCGACCTGGATATGATTTCGTTGTTTCCTGAACATACCTGGAAAAACAGGCCGGGAGGCTTACGTGCCGACCTGGTGCAAAAACTTGCCGATATTAAACCTGGCTTCCTGCGTTTCCCAGGCGGATGTATTGTAGAAGGCCGCGAGCTAAATAACCGTTACCAGTGGAAAAAGAGTATTGGCGATATTGATAAACGTACCAACATTATTAACCGCTGGAGCACCGAATTTGCACATCGCCCGGCGCCTGATTATTACCAAACCTTTGGCCTTGGCTTTATGGAATATTTTATGACAGCCGAAGATATTGGCGCATCGCCGCTACCTATTCTGAATTGCGGTATGGCCTGCGAGTTTAACACTTCCGAAATGGTTCCGCTGGATCAGCTTGATCCGTATTTGCAGGATGCGCTTGACCTGATTGAATTTGCCAATGGCGATGTAAATACCAAATGGGGTAAACTGCGTACTGATCTTGGCCACCCGGCACCTTTTAACCTTAAATTGATTGGGGTGGGTAACGAGCAATGGGGGCCGCAATATATTGACAGGTGGAAAATATTTACCAAAGCCATTAAAGAAAAATATCCCGATGTGAAAATTGTATCGGCCTTAGGTCCGTTCCCTAAAGGACCCGAATTTGATTTGCTGAACAAAACCTTCCGCAGCCTGGGCGCCGACATATTGGACGAGCATTATTATGCATCGCCACAATGGTTCAGAGATAATGCCCGCCGTTACGATAATTATGACCGTAAAGGGCCAAAAATATTTGCCGGCGAATATGCCGCGCAGAGTGTACAAACAGTTAGTCCGCTTAACAAAAACAACCTGGAATGTGCCTTGGCCGAAGCGGCTTTTATGACGGGACTTGAGCGGAATGCGGATGTGGTGAACATGGCCTCATACGCCCCACTGTTTGCCCATGTAGATGGCTGGCAATGGACCCCCGATTTAATTTGGTTTGACAACCTGAAAAGCTACGGTACGCCAAGCTATTATGTACAGCAGTTATTTTCGCTTAACAAAGGTACCGATGTGGTACCCCTGATGTTGGGCAACGAATCTGTTACCGGGCAGGATGGTTGTTATGCAACCGCAAGTTTGGATAAAAACACCAATGAGCTAATTATTAAATTTGTGAACACTGCCGCCGCGGCCCAAAACGTAAGCTTTAAAATAGACGGCGGAAGCTACCAGAAAAAAGCTACCGTTATAACATTGCACAGTGAAAAAGGCAGCGACGAAAACTCGTTGGATAACCCAACGGCAATAAGCCCGGTACAAAGCACCATGGCGGTAAGCAGTAAATCGGTAAATGTTAACGTGGAGCCTAATACGTTCAAAATAATCAGGTTGAAGAATAAGTAGAAACTAAGTTTATGTCATTTCGATAGAGCCCTGGGAGGGCAAAGAGCAGGGCGCGAAAGAGAAATCTTGTGCGCCCTGCTTCACAAAGCTTATCGGAATGCAGGGTGTATAAGATTTCTCACTCGTACCTCGTTTCGAAATGACAACTAATTTCAAACATTATTTTGAAAAAACTAACCATAGCCGTCCTTTTGATAACCTCCTGCATCATCGCCCATGCGCAGGAGTTAAAAACCGATATATCGGTGCATGACCCGGTGATCATGAAGCAGGATAGCGCGTATTATATTTTTTGCACGGGCATGGGTATTGGCATGTGGTCGTCGGCAGATAAGGTGCATTGGAAACGCGGGCAGCCTGTGTTTGCAGGCGCGCCAACTTGGGCAGTTGACGCTATCCCCGGCTTTAAGGGGTATATCTGGGCACCGGACATTTCGTATTATAACGGCCTTTACTACCTGTTTTATTCGGTATCGGCATTTGGCAAAAACACGTCGGCTATTGGTGTGGCTACCAATACCACTTTACATCCTAATGATGCGGCTTATAAATGGGTTGATCATGGTAAAGTGATCCAATCTGTGCCCGGTAAAACCAATTGGAATGCTATCGACCCTAATTTAATTACGGATAAAGATGGCACACCATATCTTGTATTCGGCTCATTTTGGGATGGATTGAAATTGGTTAAGCTTAGTAACGATAGGTTAAGCGTTGCCGAAAACATAGCTAATATACCAACCATAGCAACGCGCAGAAAAGCGGTTAGCGAAAACCTGCCGGCTGTGGATGGTAATCCGGTTGATGCCGGTGGTAACGCCATTGAAGGCCCGTTTATTTACAGGCACGATAAATACTTTTACCTTTTTGCATCGATAGATTATTGCTGCAAGGGGCCAAAAAGCACATACAAAATGATTATAGGTCGGTCTGAAACGCTCAAAGGCCCCTACCTCGATAAAACCGGCCTGGCCATGAACAAAGGCGGCGGCAGCATTTTATTGGAAGGCGACAGCCATTGGTATGGCGTTGGCCATAACGGCGTTGCCCGCTTTGATGGCGACGATTACATCATTTATCATGGTTACGACGCAGCAGACAGGGGCATATCCAAACTGCAATTAAAAAAATTGAAATGGGTTGATGGATGGCCGGTGATAGGGGAATAGTAAGAAACTCTAAATAAAACTACCGTCATTGCGAGGTACATATCAGATAAAACTGAAAAAAAATGGGTATGACATTGCTGCAAATGGGGCTGTTGTAGAGACGCATAATTGCGTCTCCCACAGGACATTCAGGATTTGCAAGGTGCGATTGCAAGGCCGATTTGCATGCGGGAGACGCAATTATGCGTCTCTACATTAAAAAATAATATTGATAATCAATAACTTATAATGACGGTTCATGTAATACATTATGAAAACAACAAAACACCTGCTCACATTGACAGCCATTTTGGGCTGTATTGCTTCGGCACAAGCGCAAACCGTAAAATCGGATACCGTTATTCATACAAACGGTAATCCCATCATCCGCCATGAATACACGGCCGATCCGGCCGCGATGGTGTACAAAGGCAAAGTATACCTGTATACCGGGCACGACGAGGCCCCAACCAACCATAACGGCTACGTAATGCATAACTGGACATGTTTTTCATCTTCGGATATGGTTACCTGGACAGAACATCCCTCGCCGATGAATGTAAAAGATTTTACCTGGGCAAGGGATGATGCCTGGGCATCGCAGGTAATTGAGCGCAATGGTAAGTTTTACTGGTATGTAGCGGTTGAACACGCCACTATACACGGCAAAGCCATTGGTGTAGGTGTAAGCGACAGCCCAACCGGCCCCTTCAAAGACGCCCGCGGGACAGCCCTGGTTACCAACGATATGACCAGAGCCGTTAAACACTCCTGGGACGACATCGACCCATCGGTTATTATTGATAAAGACGGACAGGCTTACCTGTTTTGGGGCAACAGCATTTGCTACTACGCCAAACTAAAACCAAACATGACCGAACTGGACGGCGAAATTAAAACCATAACCCTACCGCATTATACCGAAGCGCCATGGATCCATGAACGCAATGGCTGGTATTACCTTTCTTACGCCTACGAGTTTCCCGAGAAAATAGCTTACGCTATGAGCCGCAAAATCAATGGTCCCTGGATTTATAAAGGCATCATCAACGAAATTGCCGGTAACTCCAACACCAACCACCAGGCTATTATCAACTTCAAGGGCAAGGATTATTTTATATACCACAATGGTGCCCTGGTGCCCGATGCCGGCAGTTTTCATCGCTCGGTATGTATCGATTATTTGTACTACAATAAAGATGGTACTATAAAAAGAGTGGTGATGACAAGCGAGGGGGTGAGTAAGGTTAATTAAAAGATACCACTATGCAGCCTCCTCTTTTAGCCCATATGTTTTAGCCCTAAGTATGGGCAATAGCTCATCGTTTTTTTGCTGTGCCTGAAAATCGCAGGGCGATATGGGTTTTCCAATGCGTACGCGCAGTACCATCCCTTTTTTATTAAAAAGCTCGGCGGGTAACATGGCGGTTTGCAGCGAGGGATGAATGTAGCGCAGCAGGCTGAAGCCTAAGCTATTATAGCCATGAAAGTAAATAGGCAGCACGGGGGCACCGGCTTTGGCAATAAGCTTTCCAACAACGGGGTGCCATTCCCTATCGGTAACACGCTGCGTTTTAAAATCAAATGCAGATACTTCGCCTGCCGGGAAAATGGCAACGGGTGTGCCATTGCGTAGTTGTCCCAATGTGTTTTTTAGTCCGCTGATGCTGGAACTGTCTTTGATTTTTTCGAACGGATTAACCGCAATGATGTAATCGGCCAGGTTGGGCACCCGTTTAAGCAGAAAGTTACCCATAAACAAAGTATCGGGCCTGCGCGATACCAATAAATTAAGCAGTGCCAGTGATTCAACAGCACCATAAGGGTGATTGGCCACCGCGATGAATGCACCCGATGCCGGGATATTGGCCAGGTCTTCGTCATCAACCTGGATGGTGATACCTAAAAACTGAAGCGCAAAGCTGGTAAATTCAACACCCGTTAAAATACCTGCCTGTTGCATCATATTATTAAAAGCATCTATTTTCATCAGCCTCATTAAAAGCGAAGCCAAGGCGGGAAGCTTAGCGGTGCCGGTTGCTTTTATGATATCGTTTTTGCTGATTAAACTCATTTGGTAAAGATATGCCGGCAATGTAAAGGAATGCCCCGGTTGTTGTTATGCTTTCTGTATGTTGACTGGGTAACGTTTTGAGAGAAAACAGTTGCTTTCGCGGCTTTACCGGTATTGTCCAAAAACAATACTGGATTACAGCAAAATGTTTTCGAGTTTTTTGAGTGCGATGGCCAATTGCGCAAACACGGTTTTATCGGATAGGTTAAGGATGGAGGCCACTTCTTTACATGATAAGCCATCCTGCTTAACCATTTTAAAAATGAGCTTACAGCGTGGCGGCAAGCTGTCAATGGCGGTTAAAAGGAAAGCCTGCAACTCTTTACTGATAAGCAGTTGGGCCGGATCAACCGAGAGGTGAAAATAATAGGCTTCGGCTATGTTTAACTCTTTGAGTTGTTTGGTTGTGGTACCCCTTAAGTAATTTAAACAGGCGTTTTTTACCGTAACGTACAAGTATACCTGGATGTTGAGCACCTTGCCCATATCTTTACGGTTTAACCAAACTTTAAGAAACACATCGTTAATAATTTCTTCGGCCGCTTCCTTATCTCCTAAAAACGAATAGGCAAACTGAAATAACTTACCAAACTGCTGTCTGTAAAGCTCGTTAAATGCAGATTCATCTTGATTAATCTGGATACGTCTGATCAAATCCTGTATACTCAAACCGGTTAATTTTCTCAGTATATGAAGTTATGAAATAGCCTGTTTAGCAGTATAAAAGTAAGGTTTTCACAACTGCAATTTTAACAATTTAAGCCGGATACGGGAAAATCGTTTTCAGTAAATTTGCCCGCGTAAAAAATTATAGCGTGTAGGGGTAATCATTACAACCACCAGGTACAGTTGCGGTTATCAAAATTTAATTCTCCGGGAGCGGCGGTAAATACATTGTTTGCCTGAAAGCAAATCGAAAATCGTGGCATTTAATAAAGCACCTGCCACCTAAATAATCACGACATTTATCCTATGGAATCAAAAATATTCTCCTACAAAGCAGATGGCATTGTGCTTGAGGCTGTAAACGACCTGCTAAAACTGAGCCCGGTGTTTGATCGTAAAGAACTGGTTGAAAAAATAAAAGATGTTTTAAAAGCAGATGGTTTTAAGCTTGATGAACGCAGCCTTCAGTTTAAAATTGAGGATGGGCAACTTTTTATACAGGGTCTGGCCGTTAAGGAACAGGAAGCCAGGTCTATCGGGTTTTTTGGCGGTAGCTGATAGCGCTAAACGCGCTTTTTGCGTACGTGGCTGGTTTATATAGTAACTTTTATTATCCTAACTGGTGTCCAGGTAGGCACTCTGTGGTCGCTGCCCATTTTTTCGAAATAAACATCATAAGCATACACCCCCCCCGGTGGTTAAGGGCTACATTAATGGTTATATTGCTTAAGCTGGCTAAATGATTGGTGCCCAGGCTATGTAATTTATGGGTTGCAGCTTCTTTTACAGCGTCGTCTGAATGCATAGGTTGTTTTTTATGTTTTGTTATTGCCCGTAAACCGCTTCAGTTTTATTGTTTTCGTTCCACCAAATATCATGGTTGCCCAGCCAAAAATGGGTAGGTAATGCTGCTCTTCTCTGCATGCCTAAACGTAAAATTTAATCTGATGTATAGTTAGTCTTTAGTCGAAAGTCTTAAGTACAAAGTCAAAAAGCAAACTTGACTTTGTACTTAAGACTTAATATTAAACCAACGGATCGCCCCGTTCATCCTGATCCTCCGTGTCGGGCTTCATTTCCTATTGGATCATGTCCTTTTCAAACTTCTTCTCGTCCTTGATGTTGCGGCGCACCAGCCAAACCACCAATGCGGCCACTACAAGCACCGCTAAACTTACCTCAAGATAATTATATTATTCATAAACAAGGGCTTACATGCGAATGTAGCCGGTGGGTGGGTATTCATCTCATCAATGTCTGTTGTAAACAGAGCAAACCTCCGCTCCACAAAAAATAACTCTTAATTAATTCTTCACGTGATGTAGGGAAAGGGCTCGAACCTTTCATATGCCGCCGTCCGGCACCCTACGCAGCGGTATACTTTTTCATGGTAACCGATGCAAAGTTAATCTGTCAAACCGGGAATTTTACCCCCAATGCGTTATTTAACAGAAAGATAATATAACATAAAAAATTGCCCCTTAATCCACTTTTCCATTCTCCCGGCAAAAGCGTTCGATAAAATCAAATTGTGCTCCTTGCTTCAAAAACCTTATAATCCGGATGTATTTTTAATTACCTTTACTCATAAATCTTCCTCCTGCCCAAGGTACTATTACATTTTAAATTGTGTATAGCTATGAAAATCAAAAAAAAGCTCTTGTTAGGATTTGGCCTCTTGTTTGTTGTTGTGGTTGTTTTTGGCATTGTGTCTATCTATTACATTAAAGTAATATCCGAAACCGCCAGCATTACTTTAAAAAACAACTACGCAACATTAACCTATACCCGTCAAATGCGGTCTGTTTTGGATGAAAACGACTTACCGCTGAAATCTGGCGTAGCCGAAACATTTAACCAGGCGCTAAAAAAGCAAGAAAACAACATTACCGAACCCGGCGAAAGCGCGGCGACAGCCCAATTGCGCAAAGCCTTTGTTTTGTTAAGTAATGCTTCGCTACTTTTAAATCAGCAGCAACTGGCCGAACGGGATGCACGCCTGCAACTGAAAGATATCGAGGGTTTAAACATGCATGCTATCGAGCTTAAAAATAATTATACCCATTCCACCGTCAACAAATCCACCCTGTACCTTGGGGGCATGGTGTTTATCACCTTTTTGATCCTTTTTATATTAATTGTCAATTTTCCGGGATTTATACTCAACCCGTTGGAGGAGCTGGCTGATGGCCTGGAGCAAATCAGTATAAAAAATTATAATACCCGGCTGCATTTTAAAACAAGCGATGAGTTTGCACACCTGGCCGAAGCTTTTAATAGCATGGCAACCAAACTTGGCGAACAGGAAAATAGCAGCCTTACCAAACTGATAGCAGCCGAATTACGGATAAAAACACTGGCCGAAGAAATGCCCGATGCCGTGATTGGCATCAGCGAAAACCGGGAAATTCTGTTTCTTAATCAGGAGGCAAAAAAAATGTTAAACCTTGGCGAAAAGCCTGTTATCGGTCAATCTGTTACAGCTCTGTCTGAAACCAATAAACTGCTAAAAATACTTACAGATGACACTGAAAATCCTTTAAAGGCCGCCCATTTTCAACAAAAAATGCTTAAAGTTATGGTGCCCAATTTAAAGCCCGACCTTGACGCCCTTACAGTTGCAAGTTACCCTGCAGGCACAATACATGTTTTTAAAGCGGTGGGGGTTTAGGTTTAGAAATTAACAAGGCTATAGGTAAAACGTGTCATGAGGCCTATGGGTTATAAATAGTGGCCTCTTAATTAATAAACCTTGTTTTCCTCACCCTGAACTTCGTAAATAATACAATGTTCTTCATTATTTTTCCTGGATCACCTTCCAGACAGATCATATTTTAAGGCCCTCTGGTTCGCCTATTCCTTCAAATGGATTTGCAATTGTTGCTGCAAAGAGCTGCTTGATTGTTTTCTGTACAGCTATATTTCCCGATTTCTTCCAAAATATAAAGTCCTTAACAGCACCCCTGTAAAGTTCTATTTCAATAGATTCTCAACATCAACTTTCACTCCTTTGCCGCCTTTAGACGCTTTTTCGCCTCTTTTAATTTTTGCGACAAAATCAGGATTATAAGGGCTTGCGGGCTCTTTTTTGAAAGAAACATCTAATGCCTTTAAAAACGCTTTAATTGCTGTCAATTGCTTCTGATCTTTGGGGTATGATCACAACAGGGTTTAACATTATCATATTTTTCCTTAAGTTTAGCCATGTCCTGGCTAACCTTTAAATCCAATATTTTCGCGTAGTGCAGCGTCGTTTTAATATCGGTATGACCTAACATTTTGCTAACGGTTTCTATCGGTACGCTATTGGACAGCGTGACAGTTGTGGCAAACGTATGCCTGGCCAGGTGTGGAAGGTCAAATGTTTGAGCACGTCCGACAGGTCAGCTATTTCTTTTAGGTAAGCATTCATTTTTTGGTTGCTTAAAACCGGCAATAACAACCCCTGATGCTCACATTGCGGGTGATCCTGGTAGCGGTTTAATATATCTAAAGCTACAGGTAACAGTGGTATGCGGGAAGACGTATCTGTCTTTTGACGGGTGGTAAATATCCATTGCCCGCCATCAATGCCGATGCGGATTTCGTTGCGTCTAAGCTTCTTAACATCGGCATAGGATAACCCGGTATAGCAGCAAAATACAAAAACATCTCGTACTTGCTTGAGGCGATCGATCGTAATCTTTTTGGATGTTGTTATATTTATATTATCAAGTTCCTGCTGCGTGAGAAAACTGCGCTCCTTAGCTTTCGCCGATGATTTAAAATTGATAAAGGGATTTTGCTTTAGCCAGCCATTAGCGATACAATGATTTACGATTTTTTTTAGATGTTTAATGTATTTCGCCGCAGATACTCCTGTGATTTTACGATCGGCTTTCAGGTAAAACTCAAAACCGGCGATAAAGGCATGATTCAATTCTCGAATCTCTAAATCTCCTTTTTTGTATTTTGTCCGCAGAAAACCAACAAGATGTTTTTCGGAGGTTTTGTATCCTTTCAGAGTGTTCGGTTCAAATCCGTTTCCGATCAGTGCCTTTACCTGTGCATTATGCTCAGCAAACAGTTACATCAAATAATGAGTATTCTCTGATTTTCCAGTAAACTGGTTCTGTAAACTTTCGATTGTGATCCGTTCATTGGCATCAATCAGTACCTGGTGGGCATTTCTTACCTTGGTTTGCAGGCTGTTCAGGTAATTATTGAGTGATTTAATTTCTTCCCTGGTGCCGATTCCCCTTCCCGCATGGCTGTTCCATTTGGCCGGATCACATTCACGTCCGGCAGACATTTCTACGCGTTTACTGTCTACAGTGATACGCATGTAGACGGCCATAGGGCCGCCTTTGTAGTTTTTTTGCTTTCTCAGGTAAAAAAGCAAGTGGAAATTACTTTTCATAATTACAAGCTTAAAAGTGAAACAAAAGTAAGTTTGTAGCCTGCTATTATCAAGATGTTTAGTGGTTAAACATCTTGATAATCAATTAATTATAAGCAATTCGGTGCGTAGCCTTTTTCCATTTAGGTACGCACCGAATTTGCCCCTTTTTTTTGTTGCGAATTGGTGCCTGAAATGGTGTTTTGATATAAACAAAAAAACCTGCAAATATTTGATTTGCAGGTTTTTAGCATCTTTCGATATTATTTTAGTAGCCCAAAAGGGAAATTCTTTGAACACTTAATGGAGTTTTTAGAGGCTGTGGAGCCCATTTTGAAAGATGAAAACAAGGTTTCGAAGGTTTAGATTTTTTTCAACTTAGACGGGCCGTTTTCGAAACGTTCGAGCCCAACTCGGGGAGCAAATGCGATAATTGAAAAGCTCCCGATTTTTTAAAAAACAGGTGCTTTTTTGCAAGTTTCAGTAAAAATTTTGCTGTTTTCAAAGGACGCGAAATATCGTATATTTATGATAGCTATTATCCTACATGAAAAACTTGCCTGATATAAACGATCTGCTCCCTGGCGACAAACAGTATTTTCTAAGTTTGTTGGAAGAAAAAGATACAGGTAAAAATGTTTTACTCACATCCATTCTGTTATCCCTCAGCAAGGAAATCACTTCCTGCCGCAACCGAAACGAGTTCCTGGATATTATAAAGCAAAAGCTACTCAAAATTTTCCCCTATAAGGAGATGGTCGTTTCACTTTTAAACGAAGATGGAGGCACACACAGTGCATTTCTTTACGATTTAACCGAAGCATCCCGAAATCATCCTGATTATAAAGAAAGGGCATTAGAAAAATATATTCTCGAAGATGGCATTTATCCAGAGGTCCTAAAATCAGACAGGCCGGTAATAATTAATTTTGATGAGGTCATGCTTCGTGAATATTTCCCGCCATATATCAGTTTTTTTTATGAAAATGGCATAAGGCAGGGAATTGCTATTGCATTGCGTGAGAATAATGAAAGCATTGGCGCTGTTTTTATGTGGTTAGAGCAAAAATACACTTACAATGATTTTCAACTTAACCTGGCTATGGGTATTTGTTCACAGATGTCCATTGCAGTTTCGAATATCCGGGCATACGAGAAAATTGAGAAGCAACTGGTAGAGATCAACAAATACAAGTCCCAGCTGGAGCAGGAAAACCTTTATTTGCAAGAGCAAATAAAAATAGTGTATAACCACGGGGAAATGATAGGCAAAAGCACCGGAATAAAAAATGTGGCTGGATTAATTTCGATAGTTGCGGGTGCCGATAGCACGGTTTTGACTATGGGCGAAACCGGGACAGGTAAGGAATTAGTAGCCAGGGCAATCCATAATTTATCACCACGAAAAGATAAACTGATGATCAAAGTGAACTGTGCCTCCCTGCCTGCATCCCTTATCGAAAGTGAGTTATTTGGGCACGAGCGGGGAAGCTTTACCGGCGCATTTGAGCGAAGGATAGGGAAGTTTGAACTGGCCGATAAGGGAACACTTTTTCTGGATGAAATAGGAGAACTTAATCTTGAATTGCAGGGTAAATTGTTAAGGGCGATACAGGAAAAGGAGATCGAACGCGTGGGCGGAAAACAGGTGATCCGGGTAGATGTTCGTATTATTGCAGCAACCAACCGTGATCTGCAAAAGGAGGTAGAGGAAGGGAAATTCAGAAGTGATCTTTATTACCGCCTGAATGTTTTCCCAATAATAGTGCCTGCACTAAGAGAACGTGCCGAGGATATCCCCTTGCTTGTTTTGCACTTTATAAACAAGCTGTCGAATAAGCTAAACAGAAAAATAACGTCTATTTCCGATAGCTGTCTGAAAAGTCTCATGGGATACCCCTGGCCCGGGAATATACGGGAGCTTGAACACCTGATTGAGCGAAGTATGTTAATGACAACGGGACCTGTTATTAAAGAAGTTTTTTTACCTAAACACGTAAGTAACGAGCTGGTTTCCATTTTGAATCAGCCCCCGATCAAGTCGTTGGAGCAAAACGAAAGAGATCATATTCTTGCGGTATTAGGCCAATGCAACTGGAGAATTAGTGGCGCCGGGCAAGCGGCGGAAATATTAGGTCTTCCTGCAACTACACTGCATTCCAGGATAAAGAAACTTGGGATTAAAAAAAGCGTGTAGGGATCATCTGCCTCATATCGTAATTTAATAATATATCCCAGGAGGAATATTCTACAATCATCGGCATTCCCTACTCCGGTTTAAATATATAATTTCTACAATCAAACCCATAAACGATACATTGATGGGTTGATATTTCTATGGGATTTTTATAAAGCCGTAAATATAAAGTGCCAAATGGAGAAATTATTAGAGATGGAACTAAAACAATCATCATGTATAAATCACTGACAATTGTATTAATAATAATTTTATCGGCCTTCCATACGGTAGCCCAAACAACTAAGGAACTGTTTTTGCAGGTTCAAAAGAGCAAGCCCGACATTAATCAGGTTAAACTCCTGGTGCAGTTGGGCGAAATGTACATGGACGAGGTCAGCCATACAAAAGCAGATCTTGATAGTGCCATCGTTACCTTGAACCGGGCTCTGCAATTAAGCAGGCATTTGCACAGTGCCGAATGGCAACGCGAATCAGTATTACATATTGGCAGGTACTACGCCAATACTAATCGTCTGGACCGCGGCATGGATAGTGTTATGCAGGTAATAAATTACTACCATAAAAACGAACTATGGGCTAAGGAAGCCTACACATGGGATTACTTAAGTCAAAAATGCATCATCAACAATACTGAGCTACGGGTGAGCTGTAGCGGGCACGCCCTGGCTTTATATAAAAAAGCCGGAGACAGGAATAATGTCGGCAGCATGCATATGAGCATCGGTTCTATTTACTATGACCAGGGAAAATTTGACCAGGCCGAAAATGAATTGCAGCTTGCACTGGCCGAAAATAAAGCTATCGGGGTTAATAAAAACCACCCGATATATTCGTGGCTGGCGCTTATTTATCAGCAAAGGGGCGCGCCGCAAAAAGAGCTTTTTTACCGGCTTGAGGCGGTAAAAAACATGGAAGCTTTGGGCGACACCGTTGATGCGGGATATAATTATTACTTACTTGCCTATACTTATAAAAACGTTGACAACCTTGAACAATCGCTATTTTACTATAAAAAAGCTTTAAATGCTTATCAACGGGCCGGAAAAAGTGATGATTTTTATTCGTCTGCCGGGCAGGTAGCCGATGTGCTTTTACAATTGAAAAAGAATAAAGAAGCAATCGATATATTTCAAAAATTATCGACTAAGTTCCCACCCAAAAATGATAAACAAAGACGACAGCTGAATAATATCACCTTTAATATCTACAAAAATACAGGTCAATTTAAAAAGCTGGATCTGTTTATCCCAATATATCTCGAAGCCAGCAAAAATTCCATGCCCGAAGCGGACAGACTTGACAACGGTGTTATGCTAAACCGGTTTTTGGGAGATTTGCTGCGGGTAGCCAATTATTACTCGGACACCCGTCAATATAAAAACGCGGCTGCCCTGATTGGTGAAATGCGTGCACTGCCTCAAAAAAGAATATTACCTGCTGCGTTGCAACAAATGTATAGCCTTCAATTCAAAGTAGATTCTGCTTCGGGTAATTATGTTTCGGCCATCCAAAACTTGCAAAAGTACAACACCATTCGCGACTCGATTTATACCACGACTAAAAGCAAGCAAATTGCCGACATAAACATAAAATACGAAACCGAAAAAAAAGAGCAGGCTATCAAAATATTGCAGGGTCGCGAGCAGCAGGCAATACTACAGCGCAACTTTAACCAAGCTAAACTGCAAAAGGTTAGCCTGCAACGCGATGTGCAGGCGGGTGAACTGCAAAAAGCAGGTCTGCAACGAAGTATACAGGAAGGTAAGCTTCAAAAAATAGAATTGCAGCGCAATGTACAGGCCGCCGAATTGCAAAAAGCGGCCTTGCTACGCAACATTCAGCAATCCGCACTGCAAAAAGCCAACATGGAACGGAACATTACTTTTGGCGGTTTAACATTACTGCTAATTATGGCAGGCCTGGCCTATAATGGCTACCGTAATAAAAAACAAAGCAACAAAGTGTTACAGGTTAAGCAGGGTGAAATAAATGAGCAAAACGAAACCCTGCAACATTTACTCAGCGAAAAGGAATGGCTACTTAAAGAAGTGCACCACCGGGTAAAAAACAACCTTCAAATAGTGATGAGCCTGCTTAATTCGCAGTCGGCCTATTTAGAAAACAAAGCTGCAATCGAGGCCATACGCGAAAGCCAAAACCGGGTGCAAGCCATATCACTCATCCACCAGAAATTATACAGCGGCAACAATGTGGCCAGCATCAATATGCGGGCTTACGTTGCCGACTTAATAAACTACCTGGCCGATAGTTTTGATACTGGTAAGCGTGGAATCCGTTTTGAACAATTAGTTGAGCCATTTAATCTGGACCTTGCCCAAGCCGTGCCACTCGGGCTTATTCTCAACGAATCTGTAACCAATGCCATTAAATACGCTTTTGGCACAGATGGCGGCCAGGTAATTGTTGCGCTGCAATTGATAAGAGATGAAAGCTTGCTGTTAACTATTGTAGATAATGGCAAGGGCCTGCCTGTTGATTTTGACCTGAAAACGGCATCGTCCTTAGGGATGGAAATGATGAAAGCATTAAGCAAACAATTAGGCGGCGAATTCCAAATCAAAAATAGTGCAGGCGTAAATATTAGTATTGAATTTGCGATTGAAAAAATGCATAGCCATCCGCATTCAGAAAATATCTACAATTGATTATTACTACCGGAGTATTTGGCTGCGACCCGGCAAATCTTCCGTCGGCGCAATTATGCCAATGGTGTTTTAGATTATGCTATTTCGTACGTCGCCGGCAAAATTTACGAAATAGAGTTAACCAAGCTTTATGAAAAAAGTCTAAGTAGTTGTTTGTCAGTAACTTAAAATAATTGGCATACCCTTAGCCTATAAGTCATCAGTTAAAACTAATTAAAACTTTTATTAGAATACTGATGGAAAATTACACTAACGTAAACCGGCAATTTATTGATGGAAAATGGACAGATGGGGGAGATTCTGCCCAAGTCAACAATCTTAACCCTTACTCGGATGAGGTTATTCATAGTTTAAGTTCGGCCAACAAGGATGATGTGGATGCAGCATTTGAGGCCGCCAAACTTACTTCAAGTGCTTGGGCAAACTCAAACCCTTTGTTTAAACGCGATATCCTGTTAGAAGCAGCCCGGCTTATCTGGGAACGAAAGGATGAGTTTATTGAATGGCTTGGAAGAGAAACGGGTAGCTGCTATTTAAAAGCCTATATTGAAACCCAACAGGCCCGTGATATTTTGATTGAATGCGCCGGTTTCCCAACCCGTATGCATGGTAATATCCAGGCATCAACCATCGATGGCAAAGAGTCTTACATCTATCGCAAGCCTTTGGGTGTTATCGGTCTTATTAGCCCATGGAACTTCCCGCTTTACCTTTCAATGCGGACCATAGCCCCGGCATTGGGAACCGGTAATACCATTGTCGTGAAGCCTGCAACACAATCATTGGTAACCGGTGGAACGCTGATCGCAAAGCTATTCGAAGAAGCCGGCTTACCTGCTGGTGTGCTAAATGTGGTGGTTGGCAAATCAGATATAATTGGTGATTATTTTACCGGCCACCCCATCTCCCGAATGGTTTCGTTTACAGGTTCTACCCCTGTGGGCCGTGGCATAGGGCGCATTGCCGGCGAGAGCCTCAAAAAATCAGCGCTTGAGCTTGGCGGTAACAACGTTTTTATTGTTTTGGATGATGCCGATGTTGACTATGCGGTTAATGCCGCCATTTTCGGCAGGTTCTTACACCAGGGACAGGCCTGCATTTCGGTAAACAGGATATTGGTTCATCAAAACCTGTACAATGAATTTAAAACCAAATTTGCAGCCAAAGCCAAAGATTTACCTTACGGCGACCCGCTAAATCCGAATACTGTTATCGGACCGGTAATTGACCGTCACGCCTTGCAACGTATTTTAAGGGTTATCGATAAATCGGCACAAGCCGGTGCCGTGATTGAAACCGGCAATATAGTACAGGGGAATATACTTGTACCTACTGTATTATCTGCCGTTACCAAGGATATGCCGATTTTCGGCGAAGAAATATTCGGTCCGGCTGTTGGCCTGGTTTCATTTACTGATGATGATGAAGCTGTTGAGCTGGCAAATGCTACTGATTTCGGTTTGAGCGGCGCTATCCATACCAAAGATGTTTACCGCGGAATGCAAATGGCCCGCCGCATTGAAACCGGAATGATGCACATTAACGACCAAACCGCCAACGACGAGATACATGCACCATTCGGTGGTGAAAAATCATCAGGCACCGGCCGGTTCGGCGGCAATTTTATTTTGGACGAATTGACCACCGTTCAGTGGGTGAGCGTTCAATACCAGGCGCGGCAGTATCCTTACTAAAAAATTATATACCCTACATCAGCTTACTAAAACAATCCTTGTAAAACCATGCGCCTTTATGGCGCTGGTTTTACACTAAACATCAAGATTTACCATTATGAAAACATTTGTACAACTGCTTGAAAAAGCTAAAATCATGCTTATCGTATTGATCATGCTAACAGTATTTATCAGCAGCGCCGCGGCGCAGGATCCATCATTACCCGCCGCTAATCTCGGTCTCGCTAATATCGATGATGGCGTTACACCCGGTCCCGGTATCTATTATTCAAACTTCACCCAAATATACCAGGCACATTCTTTTAAAGACGGCCAGGGCCATACCGTTCCAACCGGCCTTAAGGTAAACTCTTACTTTACGGTTCACCAGTTTATTTATCTAACCAAATTAAATGTATTTGGCGGTAATCTGGGGTTCACTGCTTTTCTGCCTATTGTAAGGTTATCAGCAACAAACCCCGGCGGTTCAGTGCCCCCTGTTAATAACGGCTGCCTGGGCGACATCATCGTAGCGCCTGCCATTGTGTGGGCTAATAAAAAACTATTTGACAGGCCACTTTTTCACCGGGCCGAGCTGGATTTTTTCCTGCCTACCGGCTCCTATAACGCCAATATACCCATCAATCCCGGTGCGCACCATTATACCATATCTGCACATTACACCTTTACTTATTTTATTACCGATGGCTTCAGTATAAGTGCACGTAACCACATCAACTACAATACTAAAATAATAGGTACCGATGTGCGCCCCGGCATGTTTTACAATGTGAACTACTCGCTCGAGCAAACCATTTACAAAGGTTTCAGGGCCGAAGTTTGCGGCTACTACCTGAAACAGCTTAACCAGGACTCAAACAACGGCAACAGCCACTATTATCAGGATGAGTATGGTATAGTTAACACCAAAGAGCAGGTGTTAGGCATCGGCCCGGGCTTAAGCTACCTTGCTAACCAGCGGCTGGTGCTTGAAGCCAAAGTATTTTTTGAAACAGCCGTGCAAAACCGCGAGCAGGGGATAAGGCCCGCAATGCAACTGGCTTACAAATTTTAACCCCGTTAATCCAAAAACTTACTCCGATAAAAATGAAAAAGGTCAATTCAAAAACTATTGTGTTTATAACAGGCGCTTTTGTATCCAGCGAATGCTGGAACGACTGGGTGAAATTTTTTGAAAGCAAAGGCTATACATGTATCGTGCCATCGTGGCCGCAAAAAGATGCACCGGCGGCGGCATTAAGAACAAGACAGCCCGATGAACGCATTGCTTCGCAGCGCCTTACCGGCCTGGTGGAATATTTTGCCGGCAACATCAGGGAACTGCCTGAAAAACCTATACTGATAGGCCATTCTATCGGCGGGCTCATTGTACAGCTGCTTTTACAACGCAACATTGCAGCAGCCGGCGTGGCCATACACCCGGTTGCGCCGCAAGGGGTTTTTGTGTTTAGTTGGTCGATGCTGAAAGCTGTGTGGGGTCCGCTGGGCTACTTTACATCAGTTAAAAAATCGTTCCTGATGACGTTTAAACAATGGCAATTTGCGTTTACCAATGGCATGCCGGTTAACGAACAAGAGGCGGCGTACAATCGCTTCGCGACTCCCGAATCAAAGTTGATTTCAAGGGATGGCCTTACCAAAGTTGCGAGCGTTAATTTTAAAAACCTGCATGTGCCCTTGCTGATAACCTCCGGCACTACGGATACCATCGTGCCTGCAAAACTTAACCGGGCCAACTATGAAAAATATAAAACCTCGTTTGCCAAAGTTGACTACATGGAGTTTGAAGGCCGTAACCATTTCGTGCTGGGCCAGCCAACCTGGCTGGAGGATGCCAGGCATATTTTAAACTGGATTGAGAAATTATAGTAATGTAACAGGCACCACCGTTTGGGGACCGTGGTTGCACGGTTCCCTTTTTATTTAATTCAATCGTACATTAATTCTTATGCGAACGTGGAATTGGCGAATATCTCATCGGTTAGTAACATACCCCGTTCGCCGCTGCCCGTATCAATTGTGTGGATGTATTTAAAGTTGCGGCTTAGCTGGTCGTAACCCTGATCTACAACTTTTATGTTTACATCTTCAACGTTAAAATTCTTGTTATTCTGCAGGCATATCAAATGACGGCCGCCTGATACCAGGAAATCATGATCATAGCCCTGCCCATGCAGTTCGATAACCCTGCGGGTCAACAAAAAATTTAGTTTGCGGGTGTTTTTGTCGCGGTTGTTCATCGTGCTTTTTTTAATGGTTTGTCATTCCTTTTTAGCGTTGTTTGGTACACCATATGAAAACATTATGCCACTAAGCCAAGTGTCTTATTTGCAGCAAGTTAACCACAGGCATGCAAACCACCTCTTCGAACGTTCGTTAATAGTTCAAATTTCATACGAAATATCGCCATGCGTAAAAGGAGACGAAATCAGCATGCTATCAAACCAAAAAGCAGCGGCCACTCTAAGGGTGCCGCTGCCGTAAAACTTTTTATGTTATTCAGCCAGGAAAAAATCAAGCAGCCCTTTTTGCACCTGTGCAGTTTGTTCCTGTATCAGCCAATGGCCCGCCTCATTAATTTTGGTGTCTGTCACGTTATCGGCAACGCCGTGTACCAGTTCGGCCAGGAAGGTACCGGTGCTGTGGTCGCCGCCCATTGCCAGTACGGGCATTGGCAATTTTTGCTGAAGCAGCTGCCGGTTGTCATTAGCATCCTGCTTAAATGCGGCAAACCATTTAAAGCTTGACGCATTTGGTACAGAATAAGCCCTTATAAATTCAGTTTTCTCTGCTTGGGTAAACGAATTTTGTACGTAGCCAACCACCGGCCAAAAGTTGGTTAGAAATAGTTTAGCGCGCCCCTTCGCCAACTCGCCAGACGCGGGCCAGGCAAAGAAACCCCACCACCATGCCTTTTCTGAATATTTGGTAAACATCGGCTCCACTCCAGGTACCAGGGCGTCCAGCAGGGCCAGTTTTTTTACTTCCGACGGATATTGCGCAGCATAGGCATAGGCTACCATAAGGCCAATATCATGCCCGGCGAGGTTAACGCTGCTGTAGCCCAACTTTTTTATCAACCGATAAATATCGGTAGCCATTGTTTTTTTATCGTAGCCGCCCGCCGGTTTGCCCGATTCGCCGATGCCCCGTAAATCGGGGGCTATAACGGTAAAGTGTTTGGATAGTTCGGGCAGCAAACGGTTCCACATATACCAGTTTTGGCCAAAGCCATGTATAAGTACCAATGGTTCGCCCTTGCCGCCGATTACGTAATGGATATTAACCCCGTTTACTTTGGCAATCGCGCTCTTAAAATTTGCAGGCGGCAACGCCGGTGCAATGTTTCTTTGTGCCATGCAGTTGTTGTTAACCATTGCTATTAAAAGAAATGCAAAACCTGTGATTATTATTTTTTTCATGGTGGATGATTTTAGATGTTTGGTTAATACACTACAGCGTTTACACTCAAGCCGCCATCAACGGTAATTTCGGTCCCGGTAATAAACGAGGCTTCGTCTGACGCCAGGAACCTTACGGTATTGGCAATCTCCTGCGGCTGGCCGAAACGCTTGAGCAGGATCCGGTCGCCCAATATTTTGCCAAACCCGCTCACTTCCTCCTCGGTTAGGCCGAACTTGCCATAGATAGGCGTTTCAACCGGGCCGGGCGAGACAGCGTTAACCCGTATTTTGCGCGATGCCAGTTCGGTGGCCAATACTTTGTTTATGGAAAGCAACGCTGCTTTGCTGGCAGCGTACACGCTGCTGCCTGGCATGCCCAAAACGGCATTTACGGATGTGGTGAAAATAATGGAGCCACCATCATTCATAATCGGCAGGAATTTTTGAATGGTGAAATAAACACCTTTCACATTCAGGTTCATGATGGAATCGTAATGTTCTTCGCTCGCCATACTGAGCGGGCTAAACGTGGCCGTTCCTGCATTCAGGAACAGGATATCGATGCTGCCAAACATATCCTTTACTTCGGATACCAGCCCGTCGATTTGCTGTAATTTGCTTTGATCGGATACCATCCCGGTAACTCCCAGATCCTGTGCCGCGCGGGTTACGGCGTCAGCATTCCGGCCGGTTATAACCACTTTTACTCCGTGGGCTGCCAGCTCTTTTGCTGTCGCGTACCCTATGCCGCTGTTACCCCCTGTAACTACAGCTACTTTGTTTAATAAACTACTCATTTTATTTGTTTTTATGTCATCAGCAGATGACGGTTTACTGATTGCTGTTTTTGAACAGCTTGATTATTTGTATTAATTGTTTGAGCTATACCGCTAAGCCGGCCGTTCTTCTTTTTAAAAATGGTTGAATGATAAGTACCAGCAAAGCCAGCAGCAGTATCACGGCTATCATTGCAGCGATGAAAAGAAACACGGCCCGGTTAGTTAGCAACTGCCCCTGCACACCGAGCGATTTCGACAGCGATATATTGGCCAGCACGTTCGCCTGATCGGCGCTGTAGCCTTTGGATTGAAACAATTGTTTAAAGCTTGCCAGCCGGTCGGCGGTTGGCTGGTCGTCACCAGTGAGGTGGCTGAGAAAACTTTCGCGGTATAGCTGGTTATAGTAAAGCTGCAAATTATAAAACCCGGCGCCCGCGTTAAGCAACGATACAAAACGGGTACATGCGGCCATGGCCAACCCGGTGATCCCGGTGTTTTGCGGAACCGAATTAAGCGTGAATATCATTATCGGCACAAATAATATCCCGGATGCCGCACCCTGGAAAAATAAGGGAATGATCAAATCGCCAAAAGAAAGATCGGGCGTAAAAATGAAATACATCCACAGGTGGTACAAAAGCAGTGTGCCAAAACCACAAATGACGAAACCTAATGTAAGGTCCTTCCTTTTTATGAGGATAGCTGCAGATATCACCATAAAAATTATGAGCCCGGCAATATTCACCAAACCAAGGGTAATTACCTGCGGCTCGCTCCATTGTAAAACAGATGCGGTGTAGCCGAAAATGAGGTTGATGCTTTCCTTCATCCCGTAATAAAGCGCAAGCAGAATCAGGCCTATCCAAAAATTGCGATATTTAAAAACCTTCAGATCAACCAGCGGGCGCTTAACGGTTAGTTCGCGCCAAAGGTATAATATCAAACCTATTGCAGCTATGGTGGCTGATATTACTATCCGGTTGTCGGTAAACCAGTAATATTTAGAGCCGTATATGATGGTATAAGCCAGGGCGATTGCCGTCAGCATAAAAAAAACGGCACCGGTAAAGTCAATCTGATATAAAGGATATGGCCGTATTCCCGACTTTGAATTGAACCCGAACAGTACGATAACCAGCGTTACCACCTGGAAAATAATGAGGTAATTATATAGGTTGACAAAGTCGGAGTTTAAGGTTACCTGCCCGGCAACGAGGCCGATGAGCACACCGCTGCTTAAGACAGTGCCGTAAAAAATGGAGGATCCTACCACCTGCTTATACTCCAGCCTTAAATAGTTGGCAATAAGCGTAAGCATGCTTGCCGCAACACTACAGATAACAACGCCCTGCAAAAATCTTACGATAAAAAAATAAACGATGTTATCGATATAAATACAAACGGCGGAAAGCAGGATACCCGAGAAGATTATCAATATCAAATAACCCTTCATCTCAAAATACCTGAGCAGTCTTGCCTGTATAGGAATAGTGGTTAAAATGCCTGCATAGGTGAGCTGGATGCTGAAGCTGATGTCTTCGGGCTGGGCGCCGAGGTAAGAGATTACATAGTTTTGGCTTAACGAAAACGCTACAAATTGTACTACCGACGAAAGCAGGATAAGAAACAGCGAAATTTTCATGCCCCAGCTCCATTCCACAAGCCAGGGCTTAAGGTAGGTTGGCGCGTTCATATACTTTTCTCTTTTTTAACCGATACCAAAACGTTCATACCGGCCTTTACGGGGTCGATATCCGTGCTGGTAAATTTTATTTTTACAGGTACCCGCTGAATAATCTTCACAAAATTACCGGTGGCATTATCCGGTGGCAGGATAGAGAATTTGGCGCCGGTTGACGCCGATATGGCTTCAATCCGGCCTTTATAAATCTTATCGTCAATAGCGTCAACCTGTATATCAACCTGCTGCCCAACGTACATGCCGTTTACCTGGGTTTCTTTAAAATTGGCGGTAACCCATTTCTCCTTTTCGTTTACGATGGATACCAATGGCTGGCCGGGCTGTATTTGCTGACCTTCCAATATGGTTTTGCGCCCCATGCGGCCGGTGTATGGCGCGCGGATTATAGTGTATTCAAGGTTAATACGGGCAAGTTCCAGTTCGGCTTGCTTCCGTTTCAGGTCTGCAGCCAGCAGGGCCTTGCGGGATTTCAGCTCGGTAATTTTAGCATAGCTTGTTTTCAAATTGTTTTGTGATGCGCTGTAATCGCTTAATGATACATCGTAACGGGATTGAACAGATTCCAGGTCGGAGCCCGTTATAGCTTCTTCTTTTATAAGGTTTTTATAGCGCTTAATATCGGCCTGCTGCAAAACAAGACGGGCTTTTGCGCCGTCAATCTGGTCCTTATTAACCAGAGTGGCAGTTTGTGCCGATGCTATGCCAGCCTCAAGTACAATGAGCTGTGCTTTTGAGTCTTCCACAGCAGCCTCGGCTTCTGCAACTTTCTGGCGATACTCACGGTCGTCCAAAACAACAAGCGTGTCGCCCGCCCGGGCGACCTGGTGTTCGTTAAAGCGCACCTCTTTTATGTATCCGCCAACACGGGCTGATATAGGGTTGATGTACGATTCAACCTGGGCATCGTTGGTTTCCTGGTAGTGCCGGCTCCTTAAAAAGTAAGCCCCGAAGTAAAATATCGCCCCTGTCACCACCAACAGTGCTACTATCGACAAAAATATATTGCCGGGGTGTTTTTTAAGTTTTGTTGAAGTTTCCATGATGTCTTGTATATAATATTGTGTTAGTATGATTTATAGTTTTCCTGATGTATAAAGCAGCTGGTAATAGATAAACAGTGCGCTGGTTTGCGATTGAACAAGGTTAAATTTCGATTCCTGATACAGGTTGTCAGCATCAAGCAGATCGGTGAGCAGGGCCAGCTGGTTGTAGTACTTGGCGCTCACAATTTTGTAATTAACCCGCGCCTGCTCAATTGACTTTTCGTTAACCGATATGCGGTTAAGCGCTTCCCTGTATTTTATCAGCAAACTGCCTGCTTCCTGTCGAACGTTGTCGTTAATGTTTTTCTGAACATAATGCAGTTCTTCCAGCCTGATTTTACCGGCCGATACTTTGTTTTTGTTTTGATACCGTGACGATAGGTTATACTGAATTTTCAGCCCTACAAAGCCAATGGAATAGGCCTGGTCAACCGGCGGGAAAAAGATGGTGTTGGGATAGCTTAGGCCATAGGCGGAATACAAGGATATTACGGGTGAATAATTGCTGTTAAGGCTTTTTATCCTGGCGTTTTGTATGTTGATATTTTCACCCAACCGGTTCACGGCAAAAGCATTTTTAGGGGCGATGGTAACCAACGACAAAAGCGTATCAACCACCGGGCGGGGCATGTTTGCCGAGTCGGCCACGGTTATCATGGTTGAATCGGGAAGATTGAGCAATACGTTTAGCTTTTGATTACTTATAGTGATGTCATTTTCAGTTTGCTCGAGGTTAAGTTTAACCGATGACAATTGGAGATCGGCACGGAGCAAATCGCTGCGGGTGACTTTTTGGTTATTGTATAAAGCAGTGATGTTTTTAACGCGGGTTTCGGCCCGCACTACCTGCTCTTCAATAAATCGTTTCTGGTCGTTCAGCCTTACAACGCCCAGGTATTGGGCTGCTACCTGCAAACCGGTGTTTGCCGATTGCTCTTTGGTATTTACGCCAGCCAAATCTTTTTTAAAGCTTTGTTCCGATTCAAGGGCGCGCTGCCTGCCGCCGGAATAGAGATTAAACGAGGCCGACAGGTTTGCATCGGCGCCGTTTGCGCTTGGATATTTAGGCACTGAGTGCGATTTGCTCAGCCCGTCGTCAAACAAGGTAAGCTTGGTGAAGCGCTGGTAGCTTGAGCTTGCCAAAATTGACGGCAGCGCAGCGTTTTTGGCATCTTTATAATCGGCGAGGCTGGCGTCCTCTTCGCTTAGGGCTGCCTTAACCAGGCTGTTCTGGCTTTTGGCAATGCTGATAGCATCCTGCAATGACAGCCTATAGGTACCTGCCTCTTGGGCTAAAACCCGCCCGCCAGACAGAAAAATAAGACACAAGAATATCCTTGTAAGCCTGCCAGCGGCGTACTTAAATTGTAGAGTTTCCATTGTATTTAATTGATTTTTATGGGTTTATTCCATATTCAGAGTTTAATGCATTTTCGACTGATGCAACCGGTCGGGGCTGCTAAATGATGGTCGTATTTTATCCCTGCAACAATATACAAAGGCTATCTTCCTGTGCTTCCAGTGCGTGGATAATATCTACCGGGATGTCAAAATTATCGTATTTGTCCAATTCTACTGTTTTATTTCCTTCCCTGTAAATAACCCGGCCAGCGGCAACTATTAATATGGCAGGCAACAAGGTTTTATGGTCGGGCCATATCATCCCTTTTTTTAGCCCTATTGCTATCGCTTTGTTATTGCCGCTATGTTTAATAATTTTTGCAACCGGGCGATTAGCTGTTTCTACCTGTTCTATTATGTTTTTTATGATCATTTTTTTTATGGGTTAATTTTAATGTTTGACGTTTTTATTTGGGGGCTTAACCCAAAATTCATCCACGTAATTATCATTAAATGGCTCCTGGTGTATTCGCGCCAGAATGTCGCGGATGCCGGCTAACGTTTCTGGCGGCAGTTCAGTTTCCAGATGAGGGAAAATTTCGCGCTCTTCGTAACGGATATGATTAGTAAGCATCTCCACAAAAGTGTAATATTCCTCTTCGCTGCCCAGCCCGAATTGAGCAGCCTGGTTAAACTGTTCGCTAAGTACTTTGTGGTCGCACCGGCCTTTGTGGGTAAGCGGGCAAGCCAGCTGGTTAAACAACAGAATTTCTTCCTCAATAAAATGTTCTTTCAGGTGGCCATCCCAAAAGAAACGGATATAGCGGTTAATCCTGTCGAATGTGATATCCATTTTAAGGCCCTGCTTAATTTTCCAGCAGAATAAAAGCCCGGCATGGTGGTCGCGCGAAAGGGTTACTATATACCCGCTCCGTTTGATGGGTTTATTTTTTATTTCAGTTGATGTGCTGGTCGTCATGGGCGGGATATTTAATTAATGCATCTTTTTCAAGTATGATGAAGGCTTTAAAATCCTCAATTATTTTTAGCATGTGCTGCTCGTTAGCTGGGATAAGGGTCACAACGCCGGGACTAAGCTCCCTCGTTTCACCCGCATATATCAGCAATGCCTTGCCTTCTTCAACAACCAGGCATGCATCGCAGGTAGCAATGTGCCGGGGCATGTTTACGCCTGCAGCCAGTTTTATATCAACTATTTGCAGATCCTTATCACTCTTCAATTTTTCCATGTTGGCATTAGTTTATTTTACACCCCTCTCTCTCTAAAAAATAACCTTTGATCTATCTTTCATCGCTGATAACTTGCTTTGAAACATGATCGACATCAGGCCTGCCTTCGTTTTGGTTTCCGATGCTTTTGGCCCTTCAAAGTTCGCATCGATGGTTTGCTCAAACAGTTGTATCCACCGTGTAAAGTGACGGCCTGCTATCGCCAATGGCGCATGCCTGGCAAATGGGTTGCCTTTAAAGCCCGGCACGCCAAACAGTGCGGCGTTCCAAAAGGCATACATTTTATCGAGGTGAGGCTGCCAATCGTCTTTTATTACAGCAGAAAATACCGGGCCAAGCAGGTTATCCGCACGCACTTTGCCGTAAAAGTCATCCACCAAAACTTTTACCGAGCTTAAATCCTTTATATCTTCCATCTTTGTATAATTTAAAATTGTGTTCAAAGCTTTATCGACAGCGAGGTGATTATAAAATACCCCGTCCATGCCACAAACAAAATGATAACTACTACTAACCACCACGGTATACTTTGCGGGCTCTCGCTGCCGTGTAAGGCAAAGGTCTTCTGGTCGCCTTTGCCATAGGCGTTTATCATTAGTGGCAGCAGGCCTTCAACTATCTCATCGTTTTTTAATCCTTCAACTGCTATGGCCGGGCCGTTGCGCACTACAAAGCGTATCAGCCGTACCCCTTCCTTGCCACGATGGTCTTTGCTGACAACTTTTAATGTGTGGGAGCCATCAACCAGTTTCCGGGTATCCAGTTCAAACGATACCGGCGCCGGGAACTGGCCCACCGGCTGGGGGCTGTCATCAATAAATAAGCTTACGTAACTCTGGTTTCTCATTTAATTAATCATTAAAAATCATCCGTTTAACATGCTGCTCATTTTGTTCGGCCGGCTTAATCATGCACTTTATGGTTGCAACAAGTATATACAGGGTAACGATTGTCATTAGGGCTACTATTATATAGTCCCAGTTACTCTCGGGCCCCGGACCATGGCTTATGCCCTGTAACAATTTGGCCTGTTGTTTTTTGCAGGCATCGCATGCCTGCACATTGAATTTTACACAGGCCAGCAGTAGTATAATTATTAGCTTTTTCATGGTTTTTATGCTGATGGTTTATTTTTTTGCCGCAGCTGCAACAGGCTTGTTTATAAATTCAATTATCTTTTTTACCTCTTCAGTAGTTACCTGTTTGGCATTATTGCCCCAATTGCTGCGTTCGTGGTTAATGATGGCGGCTACCTCGCCGGGTTTCAGGTTGTTGTTGGTACCAACGGGAGGCATAATACCAAAGCCTTCGCTAACCCTGCCGTTATAGCCCTTCATAATGATGGTTATCTGCAATTCGGCGTCATTATTCAAAACTACGTTGCTGCCTTTTAGGGCGGGGAATGCGCCGGCCAGGCCCTCGCCGTTAGGCTGATGGCAGGTTGCACAATTGATGTTATACAAAGCAGCCCCGTCAAATTCAGATTTTAAATCCGCACCTTTTGATTTGATGCCAGCCGCCTGTGCCGTTGCATCCTTGCCGTAAAGAAATACCGGAACAGGCCTGCCGTCAGGCATCGGTACCTGTTTTAACGATTTAAGGTACGCTACCAGGGCCTTCAACTGCGGTGTAGCCACTATTTTTCCTTCAATATCCTTCGTGAAATCTTTTGGCACATTTACTACCACATCCTCAGGGAAAGGGTAGTCCTTTATATCAAACAGCCACGGATAAGCGGGCATAACCGAAGCAGACACTACCGAGCGCGGGTTAAACAAATGCAGCATATGCCATTCGCTGCTTGACTGGCGGGTGCCTATACTGGTTAAATCGGGCCCGGTACGTTCCGAACCCATCAGGGTTGCGGTGTTTCGCCAAACATCAATGCGGGTGTTGCGGGCATAATCGGCGGCTATGCCGGGGCGTGTGCCCCAGGTTTTATCCATATCCACATTGCGTACCTGTTGTGTGTGGCAGGCTACACAGCCTTCCCTTATAAAAACCGCTTTGCCTTCTGTCTCTAATAAGGTTAGCGGCTTGCTGCCAGGCAAAGGGGCATTATTATCCTGCGCCTCGTAAGCAGGCATTACGGCTACCAGCAGGGTAAGCCCGACGAAAAAGCATAAAGCCAGGCCAAACAACTTTTTATGACTATTGTACAGTTCCATTTCTTGTTATTCTGCTATGACGCTAACCGGTGAATGCTTTAATTGCTCAAAAATTTCTTTTTTGATGTCGGCTTCTGTTTTGATAGCCGTCATGGCGTACAGGTTCCAGGCAAATACCAGGTGCGAGGCCCACATCAACGATCCGCCGATAGCACGCCATAACCAATACGGAGCCATCAGTATTACGCCATCGATAAAGGGTTTGCCCTGGCCCCACGCTATCCCTTTTAGGGTGCCGCCAAGCATCAGCGGGATAGTATAAAACAGCATACCTATCAGGGCCATCCAAAAGTGTGCGCCTACCAGGCTTTGCTTCGGCTCCTTACCTGTAAGCCTTGGCACCAGCGTATAAATACTTGCCCAAAGCATAAAGGCTATAATGCCATACATGGTAAGGTGTGAGTGTGCCACCGTAAAATCAGTGAAATGCCAAACAAGGTTTGTCTCCCTGAAAGCTTCGGCAGTACCCTGTGTGGAACCTGTGAAATAAAAGATAATGCCAACCAGGTAAAACGGCAACGTATAGCTGCGCGATATTTTATGGTAGTTACCGCGCATGGTCATTAAAAAATTGGTAGTACCCGCGAAAACAGGTATCAGCATGCCCATGCTGCCTACTATGGCTACCGTTTGCAGCCACCACGGTATAGAACTAAAAATAAAATGATGGGTGCCTATCAGCGTATAAAATAAGATCTGCGACCAGAATGCAAGGATGCCCAGGCTGTATGAATAAATTGGCGTATTAAGCTGCTGCGGCAAAAAGTAATATATAAGCCCCAGGTTAAATAACATAAACCACATGCCTACGGCCTGGTGCATGTAATAACCCTGTACAATGGTTTCGCCAAGTCCGTTTTGCCACCATGGGGCATAACCCACTATTACAATCACCGTTAAAAACATCAGTGCGGCAATTATGTACCAGTTTGAGATGTAGATTTCTTTTGTTTTTCGGCTTGCGATGGTTTTTAAGTAATTGTAAAGCGTAATTATTACCCCCGCGGCAAACAAGCCCATAACCGGCCAAATATATTCGCGGTACTCGCCGCCGCCATTGTTTATGCCTGCCACTAAGCATAAACTGCCAGTAATAACGGCGGAATTGAGCAGTATTAGCCCGCGGTATCCAAGCTTTATGCTGAATATTATGGCATTACTCACGGTTGTAACCACGTAATAACCAAGCCCGATCATGGCAAGTGACGACCATCCCCAGAATACCATATTGGTGTGGACCGGCCTCAACCGCCCAAAGCTTAGCCAGCTTACATGGTCAACATCCGGCGATACGAATTTTATCCCGAGATATTCTCCAATGGAGGTGCCGGCAACCAGCCAAAAGGTTGCGGTGCCCAGGTACCAAACGATAAGCCTGATTAAGGCAGGATCGATATTGTGTTTTTTGGCGGCCTTACGTTTTGATGCTAAAAAGCGTGGACTATCAATTTCAGCTGGATTAATTACCAGGCCCTTATCGTCAACAGGCTTTAATTTGCCACCCAGTTCCAAATCATTCAGTCTAAAATCAAGCGCCTTTTTGCGTTCTATCAGCTCAGTATAAAATGTGCTGTCTTTTTCGAGCGCAGCAGTTAGCCCGGCCACTTCCTTTTTAATCCGCCGGTATCTTAAATTTTTAACAAGGCGGCTTATTCTCACCCCAACAAATAGTACGGAGGCCAAAAGAGGGATAAAAATAAGACCGAGCATGATCAGCATACCGGGGCTGCCAACAATGTTGCTCCCCGCTTCGGATTCGGCATGTGCGCTTAAGATCGAAAAGGTCAGCCCAACAGTAATAACAGTTGCCTTTAAACCGGTGCCTTTACTTTTTGTGTGTTTACGCTTCGCCCGGTTACGGGTTACCAGGTGGTTTATTTGTTCAGCATCGAGGCTGTTAACCTGCCCCTTAAGCCATTGCCCGCCGAATTGGTTATTGGCGCACTCTTCCGACTGCAGGCGCTTTACCAGGCGGAACAACCACAGCAACAGTAAAAGTAACGCAAAAATGCAGGTGCCAATTATCAAACTTTCCATTAAATTATCAATCCTGGCGACCGGCTCAAAATCGTCTGCCGCTGCAAACTTTATGTTCAGCAACAGTAAAGTCGTTATTGGTAAATAAAACTTTGCTTTCATATAGCGTATATTAATAGCTGTTAACTTTATGCAGAGGCAGGCTAAAATAAAACACCGAGCCGCAGCCTTTACTTCTTTCCGCACGCACGAAGCCCCCGTGTTCCTGTATAATATTCTTTACCAGGTAAAGCCCCAGACCCTTGCTGTTTTTTTGCCGAACAGCCTTTTGGTCGCACTTATAAAATCGCTGAAATATTTTGCCCTCCTGCCCATAAGGTATGCCTACGCCCTGGTCGCGAACAGCAACTTCAACACTGTTATTTTTTATGGCGGTTTCAACAGTTATTTGTGATGATGGCGGCGAAAAATTTACGGCGTTTGTAATATAATTTATAAGCACCTGTATTATTTTATATTTATCAGCTTTAACCCAAACCGGCATAGCCGCAAGTTTGCAAAACCGGTTACCTGTGTGCAGCGTCTTCATCTCATTTATCATTATCTCAATCAATTCATTAAGGTCGAACACGGTAAGATTATATTGGGGTAATCTTTTCTCATCAAGCGATGATGACAGATATTCCTCAATCAGCTTTGTCATGAAATTGATATGCAAATCAACATTACTTAACAACCTCACCGGGTACTTATCGTTGCCAGCCGACAGCATGTTTATCAATAGCTGAACGTTTAATTTTATGATAGTAAGCGGGCTGCGCAGTTCATGGTTAACCACGGCCAGGCTTAAACTCTCTTCGTTTATTTTTTGTGTCGTGTCTTCAATAACGCCAATCATCTGTTCGGCGGTTCCCCATCTGCGATAGTAAAGTACGCCGACTATGCGCAGCCACTTTGCTTTGCCGGTTGGGGTAATTAGTTTAACCTCTGTTTCAAAGTTACAGTTGTGTGTGCAGGCAAATTTAAATTCCCGTACCAACTTGCTCATTTGTACGGGGCGCACCAGTTTTAACACATTGTGCAGAGTAATATTTGTTGCCCGACCCAACTCGAGCATTTTTTTTGCTTTAGGGCAAAGAGTAAGCTTATTTGATTCGAAAACAAATTTCCAATAGCCTACATAAGTACCAGGATTTGCATATCCTGGCGAGATACCTGATTTGTTTATCGGTAAATTTTGTACACCCTTTTTTATTGTGTTAACCCTTTCCATTACAGTTATTTAAATAAAATTAAAGTAAAGCCTTTTCCTGTATGTGGGATATTTTACCACTCCACAATCATTTTAGAGTTGATGTTTACGGCAGGTATTTTTTCGCTGATGCACTTATTTTTCCATCCGGATGCCAGGTAATATGCCGATAAGATAATTTGAGCCGTTAAAATATATACAGGGAATGCAGAAGCGCTTCTGCCAATAATCATCCATAAGGCAATGCCCGCGTCGGCCGCTAAAAAACCAGGAATTATTTGCCTGCACGAAATTTTGGAGGGGATAATCAGCATTGAGCCGGTTACGAATTTTATTGCCAGAATACCCTGCATCAATATGAAACCGAAACCGGTTATTTGTTGACCAATCAGGTTCAATAAAATATTTCCGTAAATAAACAGTGTTGCTGTAGCTATTGATACCGCCGTTGGGCATATAAATCTTTTCATTTGAGGATGCTTTATTTAGTAATCTTTTCAGCAATATTTCATGATGTAAAATTCCGGCTCAAGGCAGTATGAATCAATGTATTGATTATGGTTACGGTAGTATAAATTATGTATTGTTTGGGATAGTCCGGAATTACCTTCGCTGGCGCATTAAACAATAAATTGCAATTCATCCTCTTTGCGCAGGCGAAGCGAGATCTGGAAAAAAGAAGAAGGTTCAACCTAATTACATACTAACAGTCTACAGACCGGCAATATCATCTTTAGTTATCCCCAATTTTTTAATTTTTGAATGGAGTGTAGTGGGTTGCACTTCCAGTATTTCGGCAGCGCCACCGGCGCCGCTTACCTTACCATTGCATTTTTTTAATACGGCCAGAATGTGCTCGCGGGCGTTTTCATCGATAGTTTTTAACCTACCGGTTGACTGGTAATTATTTATGGGGTTATGGTTAAAAAGCCGGGGGAGCATTACTTCCTTTATTATGCTGCTGCTGGTTAAAAGGATACTTCTTTCCATCAAATGTTCCAGTTCCCTTACATTACCGGGCCAATGGTAGTGGTAAAGCTGGTCTAAAGCTTCGGGAGAGAGGCCCGTAACACTTTTATTGTTTTTGCGTGAAAACCGTTCAATAAAATAGCTGGCTAAAGGCAATATATCCTCAATACGTTCGCGCAGTGGCGGAATCAAAATTGGAAAAACATATAGCCGGTAATATAAATCCAGCCTGAAACGACCTTCTTCAACCTCCTTTTCCAGTGTGCGGTTTGTAGCTGCTATTATACGTACGTTTATTTTTACAGGTGCTTTACCGCCAATACGTTCAACCTCCTGTTCCTGCAATACGCGCAGTAACTTAACCTGTAACTCCATAGGCATCTCGCCGATCTCATCTAAAAATATGGTGCCATTATCGGCAAGTTCAAATTTGCCTATGCGCCGCTCAATAGCGCCGGTAAATGCACCTTTTTCGTGCCCAAATAATTCCGACTCGATAAGACTGGCTGGCAATGATGCGCAATTGACTATTACCAGCGGCTTGTTACATCGTTCTGAAAGATGATGAATGCTTTTTGCAATGCGCTCCTTACCTGTGCCACTTTCGCCCAATATTAAAACAGAAGTATCGAGCGGCGCTACTACCGAGACCAAATCCTGGACGGTAAGTAACTGGTGGCTGTTGCCAATAATGCTGTCGAAATCTGTGCTTTTTTTATGGCCTGGCTCGTCAGGAACCCGGGCACGGCTGCTGACGGTTTCGCTCTGAAGATCTTGCACCGATAGCAGTCCATCTAAACTGGTAACCAATGTTCGTTGCAGGCGGGTTAACAGTGCGAGGTGCTCATTGCTATAACAATCATCCTTACGGCTGTAAAACGAAAAAGTAAGTACCTCGCCTTTAGACATAAGGAGAGGGAAGTTTAAAAACGATTGCAGCTGAAAGGTATTTGCGATCAATTTTTTTACTGGATAATGCTGCCACACCTTACTAAATTCGCCGGCATTAAAATATTCCGTTTTCGTAGTTAGCGGCGAATTTTCAATCATCGCCTTATGCGCCGCGCTGCTCACATGAGTTATATTTAAAAATTCGTCGCGGCCTATTACCTGGTACTCATTAAAACCTATTCGCAGGAACGAAATCCCATCGAACGACGAATAGGGGTTATTATTGAGAATAATGCTAAGGTAATCAAACGGAACATGCGGTTGCAGGCTTTCAGCGATCTTAAGCAGTTTTCGCCCCCAGCCTATTTTCTCCGCCCCTATGTTTTTAAAAGTTTGCTCAAGGGCATGTTCTCTACGTAAATTAGCCTCCATGCTGTTGCGGTGTCGGTAAAAAGCCACTTCAAGTGCTATCAGCAGTTCCTTTTCCCTAAAAGGTTTCACCAAAAAGCCATAAGGTTGGGTAGTTTTTGCTTTTTCAAGGATACTTTCCTGGAAATTTGCCGACAGGTAAACAAATGCAATATTCATGTCCGTCAGTTTTTTTGCCAGGTCGATACCAGTTAGCGGGCCTTTTAAAAATATATCCAGCAATATTATTTCCGGTTTTTGTTCCTCAATAATCTCCAGCGCTTCTCTTACAGAATCCGCAATGCCGCAAACTTTATAGCCCGCTTTGGTGAGGATCAGTTTTAAGTCGAACGCAACAAGCGACTCATCTTCAACTATCAGTATTTTTTTATCCATATAATTATGCGTGATGCTGTTCCGTTTTAATATCCTGGCATATCCTCTCAACCGGGAACCCGATGGAGATGCTTACGTCCGGATTGTTTTTTCACCGTAAAGCTACCGTCTGGTTGCTTGCTCAACACAGCGCATTTTTAGCCTAACCAATTTTAACAATATTTGGATAGTCTAAAGTTCCCACTTACTCAGCACCAAATCAATGTACCGAACGGGGGTTTTATTGTACAAACTACAGCCAGCAACCGCAGACGCAATGGCTTCTGAATGATGCGTTTCTGCGCTCCACCCGGTGCAAATTGCGAACACCCTGTGCAATAAATACGCGATATTTCGTATTTATCAATCTTCGTAATTGATATTTCGTATTTAATTTCCTTTTAAAAATACACAATAGGTTATATATCAAATAGTTGTATGTTTTTTTTTACTACGGCACGATAGTAGGATAAGACAAATCGCATTTAAGACCCACAACTAAATTACGATGAAACAATTGAAGACCCATTTGCCTTTGAACTTCGGAAGTGAAAAAGACGAGCGTCCGTTCGGGATGTATACACTGGAATGTATAGAAAATTACCATAAACACGAAAACAAGCATGCAAGCTACGACAACCAGTTCGTCGTAATTTTTATAACCGACGGAAGCGGCAGCTTCGTAATCGATCTCGAAAAAACGACAATTACAGAAAATCACCTGCTGGTTGTAAAATATAGAGACTATCATAAACTCAGACTAACCAGCGGGTTACGGGGATATATAATAACATTCATGCCCTCTTTTTTTGATGCCTCCGACCATGGTGCCGAATCGTTGTATGACAGCGTTTATCAAATGTTCGCCGAAACCCGCCTGATAAGTATTGACGGGGGGGCGCTTGCCGATATGCGGGACATTATGGAGATAATGCTAAAAGAATTTACAAAGCATAATTTTTACCGCAGCCAAATACTGAAGCGCTATTTTAATATCTTTCTGATCCATTTATCGGAGCAATTTAAAACGCTGGCTGAAGCCACCAGACAGCCGCGCAATAATGAGATACTTTACAATTTTATGTCGCTGCTTGAAAAGTACTTCAGGGTTAAAAAAATGGTGGCCGATTATGCCGATATGCTGTCGGTAACCCCCAACTATTTAAACGAGGTAATTAAAAAGCTTACAGGTATTTCGGCCAGCTGCCACATCCGTAAAAGGATAGCGCTGGAAGCAAAAAGGCAGGCCGTTTCCAGCAATACTTGCATGAAAAATATTGCATACGACCTTGGCTTTTTAGACCTGTCCCATTTCAGCAAGTTTTTTAAGAATACTACAGGGATCAATTTTTCAGACTTTAAGAAAAACGGGGCCGTGTTACAGTCAGTTAATTAACCAAACAATTTATTTATGGAAAATACCTTACCCGGTGCTAAAAAAATAGTAATAGTTGGTGGTGGCTTTGCTGGCTTGAACCTTGCCCGGCAACTGTTCAAAAGCAAGCATTACCATATTATATTAGTAGATAAAAATAACTACAACTACTTTACCCCACTGCTTTACCAGGTGGCCACCAGTTTCCTGGAACCATCGAGCATAAGCTACCCTTTCCGTAAAATACTGCGGAACAAAAAAATAATTTTCAGGATGGGTGAGGTGGTAAAAGTTGACCCGGCGAAGCAAATTGTTTACCTGGACAATGGAGAATTAAGCTACGACCATTTGGTATTTGCGGCAGGGGCCAAAACAAATTTCTATGGCATTGAAAGTATCGAAAAAAATGCCATATCGATAAAAGGTATCGATGACGCTTTACGCATGCGCAACGCTTTATTAAAAATGCTGGAAAAAGCCGCCATCAGCACCGACCCTACCGAACGTGAAAAAATACTGACGATAGTAGTTGCAGGTGGTGGTCCAACGGGTGTGGAGGTTGCCGGAATGCTTGCCGAGATGAAAAACTACATTTTTGCTAAAGATTACCCGGAGCTAAAACACATACCCCGCAAAATTTATATTGTTGACGGCGGCAACTGCCTGCTGGCACCCATGAGCGATAAAACTCATAAAGAAACTTACGATGCTCTTGTAGGCCTTGGTGTTCAAGTTAAACTGAATTCACATGTAACCGGCTACAACAACGGCATTGTAACATTTAACAATGATGAAGTAATTGAAGCAGGTACATTAATGTGGGCTGCAGGTATCATCGCCCACACTTTCGATGGCATCCCAAGCACCAGTCTTGGCGCCGGGCGCAGGATGATGACCGATGAGTTTAACCGCGTTAAGGGTTTGAGCAATGTATGGGCCATCGGTGATATCTGCCTGCAGCAAACCGACCCTGTTTATCCTAAAGGGCACCCGCAGTTGGCCCAGGTGGCTATTCAGCAGGGGCGTACGCTGGCTAAAAACTTCTTGGCGATAGAGCAGGGAAAGGCGGTAAAATCTTTTAAATATTTTGACCGGGGCGAAATGGCCATTGTTGGGCGCCACAATGCGGTGGTTGATCTTTTTAAGCATAAGGTGCACCTACGCGGTTTTGCAGGTTTATTTATCTGGCTGTTTATTCACCTGGTATCTCTGGTTAACTACAACAATAAAATCCGTACCCTTTACAACTGGACAGTCGCCTACCTAACAAGGGACCAGGCCCTGCGGATGATTTTCAGATCGTAAAAACAAATTAAAATTTAATAGTATGCAACAACAAATTGAACTTATTCCTGGCAATACACTAATTACCGAAACGCCCGAACAGGGAAGGCAACTGGCCGTAAAAATGGCGAGGTTAATAATAAAAGCCACTCAACCCGATGCGGAAGTAAGGGAACGGTTGCGGCCCATTTATGCTAACGATGCAGCCATGTTAATAGCTATCGGGCAAACTGTCGCCCTTGAATTTGCTACCATTGCCGCGGCCAACAATTACTGGAAAAAATAATTTTCCCGGCGCAGGAAGGCGCTATTAACAGCAAAAACGGCCGGGCATAATAGCCTGGTCGCTTTTGTTGGCATTAACGTTGAGGGCTATTCAGGTTGTTTGCCAAATGCAACGCCTAAGCGGTTCCAGGCGTTCATCGCCACAATTCCAAGAATAATATAGGCAGTTGTCTCTTCGCCAAAGGTGTTTACTGCCTTTTCAAAAAGGGCATCACTAACGCCATGGTTACCTATCAGAGTAACCTCTTCGGTAAGTTCCAATATTACCTGGTCAGTTTCGCCAAACCAATTCCGCGCCTCGCGCCAGGCGCTCATTACAAAGATCCGTTCCTGTTTCTCGCCGTGCTTTAAAGCATCTTTGGTATGATAGTTAAGGCAGTATGCGCATCCGTTAATTTGCGAGGCCCGGATTTTTATCATTTCACGCTGAATCTTGTCCAGTGGCGAATTGGCCAGCAACTTATCAAATTCAATTAATGGCCCGTAGGCGGCAGGCACAACTTTCAGTAAATTAAAGCGTGTTTTCATGTTTTTATAGATTAAGAGATATGGTTTTAACTTATGCTAAGCGCTTAGCGGCATAATTGTCGATGCTCCAGTAATAAACAGGTATAGATGCAAGCAACAGGCTGGCAGCGCTATCAGAAAATACAGAAAACGAGAACGGCGCTTTAATTCCTAAAAAAAGCGCCATACATAAAGCAAAACAAAGCGTTAACAGGAAACTACCGATAGCCGCAGCTCTAATTTTGTAACCTATAATAAATAGCAGGCCAATAATCACTTCGGCAATAGTGGCCAGCAGCCCCATTACGCCGGCAATAGAGTTGTTGAGAAACGGCATCAGGGTATTGGTGTAAACCACGAAGTTGCTCCAGTTACCCCAACTTACAAAGTGCTGACCTGCAGGTCCAAGCCAGCCAATCCGGTCGGCTACCGGTAATAAAAATCCGATCCCCATTGCCATCCGGAGATACAATTGGGCGATTTGAATTGTATTTTTCATAAAGGAGAATTTAGTTTTATCCAAAGGTAGTTGATAAGTCTACCATGACCCACAGTGGTTTTTTATGTTGACACACAAGCGATAAAAGTGTGGTGTTTTTTGCAGGTTTTTTTATAATCCGAAGTCAACATTTATGGCAAACATCTTCTGGCTAGCGACATTCCAATAATGGTGGTAAAAACAGGTCTATTGTTTTCGAACGAGTGAATAAGTTTATGATTTTCGGAACGCGGATATCTTGGATGCTGGAATCTCCAACAGAGTGTTTGAATATCATGGCTGAATTAATCTGTGAATGATTATATATGGTGATAAATGCTCAAACGATAAAAATCAGATTAAAAACTTTAGTCTCCTGTGTTCAAACTTACTTTCTTTTCAAGACCAAAAGGGATTTTGAACACTTACTCAAATGCAAATTATTTATATTCAGCGACTTACAATAAATGCAATTTATTCAAAAAATAGCGGGCATAGGAATAAAAAGGGTAGTGAATTAGAAATAGCTAATAATCAACTTATTAACTCTTTCATTTTGGAGTTCAAACTCCCTTTAGTAGCCCGTAGGGAAATTCTTTGAACACTTGATGGAGTTTTTAGAGGCCGTTGAACCGATTTTGGAAGAAAGGAAATAAACCCTGCTTTGATCAAACCAAAGTAATGCGTTTACAAAAAAACATAGTCAACTTTTTACTCAAGTCATATCTGCCCGTTTGGTAATGGTATTTACGCTCAAGCCATTATAGCCGTGGCTTTTCGTGATTTCACCGAAAGGGTCTATTGATCTTCTTTTTGTTTGCTCTTTATTTCTCCTAAAAAAGGCTTCCTATTCATAAGTGCCGTATTTTGGTTTATAGGTTGAATAAGGTCCGCCTCTTCTTATAAGCTTCAGTTTAAGTTAAAAAGCGTTCCGGCTCTCACCCCGGAACGCACCAGCTAAATCCAGATCAATCTTACGTGATCTCTGTTATCCAACTTTCTCAAGGATGGAAGGTCTTAAATCTGCTCATGCTTACCGCCGTCACAACACGGATAAGGCTTATAATTCTACATTTTTACATATGCGAATATCTGTGGACGAACTACCCACCAAAATATTGTATTGCCCTGCATCAGCTACCCATCTATTCTTTTTATCATCATAATAAGAGAACGCATTCTCACTAAGGCGAATACTAACTTCTTTGCTTTCGCCAGGGTGTAAAAATACCTTTTTAAACGCTTTTAACTCTTTGTCAGGGCGCTCAGCAGATGGCTTGGTTTGTTTTATATATAGCCGTGCAACCTCTAAAACCGAATAAAAAAATATTTATTGCCGTTGGTGGATATTCCGGGACCGTTGATCAGTTCATTCCGAAATGTAAAATCAATTATTCTGAAACACTTTGACCATGTTAATATTCATACATTCAAGAACTATTTTTCGATTCATCTTACACAAGCCACTAAACGTGTACACGGAACAACTTGGTTAAGCCGCTCGGAATATTCACTTTTCTGCCGCTAAGGATGTTTCCGCAAAATGAAGGCAAAGACGGTAATAAAAAAAACATCTTATTTTACAATAAGATGGGGACTAACGAGTTCGGGTTTAATTAATCATTTAATGTTGGAGAGTCATAATTCTTAGAATCATCATGATTGCCTGACGAATCTCCCTGATTAGATGTATCGTATGAATTTGGAGTTGTCATCGAGACTTGAGTCATCATGATCAACCAGTTCAGCTGTTATAATTAATTTACCGATACTTCAAACAGAAATTGGTATTCGGTTTAGCCAAGTACCACTACTTCCATGATAGTCGCAGGGACATTTTTAGAGGGATGCTTAGGCTCTATAGTTATTTTTTTTGTGTGCAATGGTTTTTCAAAACGCACCTTGTTTATAGTTTGATAATTCCCTTTCATCTCATAAACTAATTCGCCTTTATCATCGCATATTTTATAATCCTGTACGCAGAACGGCATCGCGGTTTCAGGATGTCCCATTAGAGAAGATTCCATAGGATGGTCGTAATCCGTATCAAAGGCGATCGATATTTCATTAATGATTTGAACATTCTCCCATTTTAATGTTAATGCTGGAGATTTATCATGCAATTCGGCAACCCAGGCATTCGGGCTCATACCCGGTCTGAATACGCCATTATTAATATTTGAAGCCTCAAATAAATTAATAGCAGGCTTTATCTGCATCGCAAAGTTTTGCCCGTCCGGCCTTCTGTTGGGACACCAGAATTCAAATTCCTCCACACCAATATCTTCCGGGGGGCTTTGTTTTCCGTAATTAGAAACCTCTTTATTAATCTTATTATAAACAGATAACAAACCTGTAACAAGCAAATTGCTGCTTTTTACCGATACATTTTCATTCTTCATCAAACAAATAAAAATGTATCGGCTTTGATCTGCGAAATACTCAAAATCAAGATTAATATATTGCTCGCCTGGCTGCAGGTGCAGGCTTATTTTTTGCAGGGTAACGTCAGGTGAATAATTTATTAACTTGCTGCTTGTCCGTAATTCAACATTAAGCATCGTGTTTTTACCAGCTTTTAGCAGTAGTTTAACTTCGGATAACTTACCCTTGGGAACGGGCAGCATTTGCGCAGAAGAAAAACTAAGATTTATCCATGGACCATCAAAGGGAATTTCTTTTAAACTTAATTCCGTTGATGCTGAGATGGTGCAACTATTAACAAGATTTTCGGGTATATCTAATTTAATACCTGGTAAATGGTGGCCTGTTTGCAAAAGTTTTTGCTGTAACAATTGTACATTCTTTGGATTTTTAAAATCTGATAATGACCAGTGATTTTTAACGGCCAACGCAATAGCCATGCCAACAGCCTGCCCGCCGTGTGCACATGTGCCCATAACCCTGGTAGAGCCAAAAGCTACATGAGTAGCACTAATTATGCGACCGGCAAAAAAAAGATTTGAAATACCGAAATTATAAAAACATCGTAACGGAATTTGGTATATGCCTTTTGAATGCCATTGATTACACCCCGGCTTTTCGCTAAAAACGCCATCTGCAGGATGCAGATCTATAGACCAGCCTCCATAGGCAACGGCATCATCAAATGTGTTTTGTTCAATAATATCTTGTTGCCGAAGTATATATTCACCTGCAAAGCGCCTGCTTTCACGCTTTCCGGGAATACTGCCAACCCATTCTAAAGTTAGATTTTCGGCCTCAGGAAATTCCCCTGAATTTTTAATATAGTTCCATGCGCCATAGATCACCTTCCATAGCTCCCATTTAATATCCTCTGTTTCATGCACAGTATCCAGCCGGCCACCATATTCTAACCACCATAGTTTGCAACCAAATTCGTTAGCATTAAAAGATTTATATCGCGGAACAGCGGTAATATCCTGAAGTGCATAAGATGGAGGAATAAATTTAACCGGCCTTCCTGAATCCTTTGTGTAAAAATAAATGGTATGCCCAAGCAACTCTCCGTACTCTTTTGAGGGAGCAAACTTTTCACCAAATTCACCTTTAGCCTCTGCACCCATTCTAAAAGGAGCCCCTGCCAGAAATGCCATTATACCATCGCCTGAGGCATCACAAAACCATTTCCCTTTTAACTCATATTCGGTACTATTCTGACTGCAGAAGGCTAACACCTTATCAATTGTACCATTGGCACTTTTAGTTAAAGTGTAAACACATGTATTCAATAATAATCGGATTCCAGGCTCTCCGATTACTTTTTCGAGCAAAATGGTATCATATATCACCGTATTTCCTTCTGGATTTCTGTAAGTATTCTCTACCAGTATTTCATCGATAACGCCGCCTTCGCGGGCCCATCTGTTATTATTGCCCATGTGTGATGTGGCACCTAACACCCAAAGTCTTACTTCGCTGGAAGAGTTTCCGCCTAAAACAGGTCTGTCTTGTACTAATATAACATTTATTCCCGCTCTGGCGGCCGTAATTGCAGCACATACCCCTGATAATCCCCCTCCCACAACAACCAGTTCTGCTTCAAATTTTTGTAGATGCGCGGTACGTTGTGAAACTAAATTCTCTTTGATCATAGTAGTTAAATGATATTCTGATGTATTCGTTAAGTATTTAGTTTTATCCTTTTAGCTGCTATCAAGGGTATAATAGCCAGTAAAAGAACGGTTATAGCAATTCCAAATACCAAAGCAGCCGCTTTAGAAGTTAGAAAAGCGAGGATGATTAACAGGAGCGCTGTAAAGGCGAGAGCAAACGCAATTACCTGGAGGCCAAACTTGTTTTGTCTACGAATTAACAATGCTTCTGCCGCACTCGGGTCAACAGTTCCTTCTTCTCTTATTTGCCTTTTATTTTTGTACGCTATAAATTGAGGACTTATTTTATGAGCTGAAGCGGCCCAAATTTCATATACCATCAACATACAAAAAGGCAGCCCGACGCCTAAGATCATTTCTTCGGCCCGGGTAAGCTTAAAGTTTATAAGAAGTGGCAATAATATTTTAAAAAGAAGATTTACGATCAAACCGGTCCCGGTTACGTACAAAGTAACCTTGCCGGTTAGTCTTTTCGAGAAAAGCGCCCAAATAGCAGGAGCAAGTAATGGCCCGCCGGTTATCGCACTTATGCTTATAACAACTTCTACCATTCCCCCGATATAGGGAACCAAAAGAGCAATGACAATCATACCCAGGCCAAACCCTAATGATGATAGCCGCCCTATTGTAATTAACTTTCTATCGGTAGCTCCCGGATTAATAAAACCTTTATAAATATCATTTGTAAAAATCGCAGATACCACATTAAGGGTCGTATTTGCCGAGGCTGAAGTTGAAAAGTACATTCCTGTTAGCATAAGCCCCATTAAGCCGGGTGGAAGCACCAGTTTTGATATCATTAAATAGGCATTCTCGGTATCTAACCCATGCAGGTTTGGATTTATCGTTTTGTAGATCATGGGAGGCAGCATCCAGATTACCGGACTGATAAGATATAATGCAGCAAACAAGAAAGCCACTTTCCGGGCAGATTTGGGGGTATCAACACTTGTATAGCGTTGAACAAATGTCCAGTTACCTCCGATATAAAATATATGATAAACGGCGAAAGCCAAAATAAACCAAAAAGTATATTCGCCATTTACCAGGTCAAAAAAACCGTCCTGAGCTTTTGCCTGAAATTGGCTCACACCGCCTGCAGCATCAAAAGATAATGGGAGAATAATTATTATAGCAGTTGTAAGAATTATAAATTGAAGAATGTCTGTAACCATTACAGCCCATAAGCCACCAACTGCTGTATAAGTAATCATAAATAAACCTAATACAATAGTACAGGGAGTGAGTGAATAACCTAAAGATGAGCTTACCAACTTTGCAACAGGGTACAAAACAGATCCCTTTATGAACACCGATACCAACATGAAAATATAGATGAAACTTTTTTGGACAGTTACGCCAAGCCGTTCTTTAATAAACTCGGCAGCGGTTAATGCGCCGGTAGCTTTCCATCTGGGGGCCAGGTAAAGTCCGGCTACTAACGCCCCGATGCACATAGTCCACTGGATGGTTACCGATACCCATCCATACTTATATGCTATTGAGCCCCATGCCACAAAAGTTCCGGCAGAAAAAAAGCTCATAAAAAGGGACAAACCACCAATAAACCAGGGCACGGCCTCACCTCCTGCGAAAAAAGACTTCATATTTTTGCCCGTACGTGCAAACAGAAATCCAATACACATTACAAAAGCAGAAAAAACAAAAATCACAAGCGCATCTATAGTGGCATTCATTCCTTAATTTTTTTATATCATTTAAATTGTATTATTCAGATACAGATCTTATTAATCAGCATCGCAATATAAAGAGACGGCAGTTATAACATAATAAAGCAAATGCGTTATCTTCCATGGGAGCATTCCCAAATTTGGGAATATTCCCATCAAGTAATTTTTTAGTATATTTAGATTTTACATCCATAATTATTCTTTCTTAATGTGAGATATGAAAAAGCATCAAACCACTATTATAGATCTTGCGAAAGCTTTAAATATTTCAAAGTCTACTGTTTCGAGGGCGCTTACGGGGCATCCAAGTGTTACTATGCATACCCGGCAGGCGGTATTAAACCTTGCTGAGAAAATGGATTACCAGCGAAATATGCTGGCAATAAGTCTTATTACCAGTAAAAGTAATACTATCGGAATCATTGTACCAGAAATCACCAGTTCTTATTTCCCCCAGGTAATTGTTGGAGCACAGGAAACGGCATCGGCCGCGGGATATAATATTATTATAAGCCAGTCAAATGAATCCTATGAAACCGAGGTGGCTAACACAAAAGTAATGCTGGCCAATCAGGTAGATGGTATAATAGTATCTATAAGTAAAGAGACCCGAAACTTTGACCATTTTAAAATTTTTCAGAGAAAAGGAATTCCAATTGTGTTTTTTAACAGAATATGTGATGAAATGATTGTCCCAAAAGTTACGGTTGACAATTATGAAGGTGCCTTCAAAGCCGTTCAACACCTTATTCAAACCGGCAAAACCAGGATAGCACATTTATCGGGGCCAAAATCGTTATCCATAAGTATCGGAAGGATGAATGGTTACCTGGATGCCCTGAAAAAATACAATATCCCAGTTGTGGAGGACCTAATAATTTCATATGATTTAAGCATCGAAAAAGTTAAAATTTATGTAAAACACCTTTTAAGTTTGCCCCAGCCTCCCGATGCTATTTTTGCGATTAATGACCCCGCAGCTATTGAGGCGATAAAAGTGATTAAAGAAACCGGCTTACGGATTCCTGAAGACATTGCAGTTGTGGGGTTTAGTAACGATTATGTATCCGCATTGATGGAACCTTCTCTGACTACTATTTCTCAGCCGGTTCAAAAAATAGGGAGCACCTCTATAGAACTGCTTTTGGATCAGATGAAAAGAGATGTCGCGGACTGGAAAGCCATTACAAAAGTTTTAAAAACTGAATTGATCATCAGGGATTCAAGCAGAAAAAAGGATTAAAATTAATCCTTCTATTTTATTAAGTGCTACAGTTTGTAATGAACTACAAATTTGTATGTTCCGGAACCTATTTCCCAAATGGAGTATTTACCTATTTCTTCCTTATGTGTTACATACTTAGACACATTTTTTTGCTTGTTTTTGTTGTAAAGAAGCGTTGTTCCTTCCTGAATTGAGTCTATTCCCTCCATAGGAACATAAACTTCGGCAACACTATTTGGCGGAATTACGACCTTCATTTCTAACGCATCTCCAGGTGTCACCGTCCAGTCGAAAGCTACTCTGCCCCTTGTCGTTTCAATAGCTGATTTTGCATAAGTTAAGCCGGCTACATTACCCGGAATAATTTTAATTCGTTTATAGCCAGGCTCCAAAGCCGAAATTCCACCAATAGCTTTAACCATCCATGTGTTAAGGTAAGAGCCTAACCAACCATGATTTCTTGAACTTCCGTCATGTATTTCCCATCGTTCCCAACTGGTTGTAGCTCCATTCGCTATCCAGAAACCCCAGCCTGGAAACGTTGCTTGAGTAGCCATTTGATACGCCAGTGCAGTTTTATCGTACATCCATAAGGCATTCATTAAATTGTAAGTAGTTGCTCCACCCGTACTTACGTGATAATCGTTTTTTGCTATTGCCTTTTCAAGACTTTCAAGCACGGTAGGAATTAAGTTTGGCGGAACCAGTTCAAAATGAAGTGCAACTGCGTTTGCACCCTGTGAGTTATTATCGTATCCTCCGTTAGTATAAAATTTATCGTTAAGGCTTTTCCCAATCTTATCAGCTAATTTTCTATAAGCAATAACGTCCTCTTCCTTATTCAATTCAACTGCAATTAAAGCCATTGTTTTAACCATTTTGCAGAAGTAAGCGGTGCTCAAAAAGGCAGGGTTAGGTTTATCAAGGCCAACCCAATCTCCCCAAATATTTTGTTTAATAATGTAATTAGTATCTGCAATGGATTTATAATAGGCTATCAATTTTTGAAGCATTAAATAACTTTCAGCCAAGTTTTGCTTATCACCATATACCCGGTAAATATCCCAGGTACCCAAAACTACTTCCGATACCCAAACCGGATCGGTACCATTAGAGCCATAATGAATGCTGCCAGGTGTTTTATCTGCAATGCGTCCGTTGCTATGCTGGGCTACTGCAAGGTCATCCTTCCACTTCAGAAAGAACTTACCCATATCAAAATTATTACTCAAATCTTCTTGTACCCATTGCCCCAGCCAGGGCACCTTTTCGCGGCTGGGGCAATCGGTATAAACACTGTGAAGGTTTGATCTGAGTGTCCATTTATTATTTTTATACAGTTGATTCAGCAGCTTATTTGAGCACGTAAATTCTCCTGCATCCTTTAAATCGGTATGCACAACCCTGCCTTCAATACTTTCTGATGAGGGAGTGCCCGGGTACCCTAGTACAGTAACCCATTGAAATCCGTGATAAGTAAACTTCGGCTCGAAAGTTTCTATTCCATCCCCTTTTAACACGTATGTATCTTGTTGGTTAAAATCCATCTGACTTTTTTTAGAATCGGAATACTGGACGGTAATTACCTTTCCTCTCGTACCTTTTACATGAATTCTTGCCCATCCGGAAAAATTCTGCCCCATATTGAACATATATGCACTATCCGAAACCTTAATCATTTCAATCGGTTTTAATGTTTGTATCACACGAATGGGCTCCAGCTGCGCATCAATTTTAATGGAGAGGCTATTTTCTTTTACCGTTTTCCAAAAACGATCATCAAATCCTTTTTCATCCCAACCTGCCTGTACTTTAGTAGCATCAAATATTTCTTTAGACAGCCCCCAATTAGTAACCGACTTAAAGGGGGCATCCAGTGTACCTTTCCAGGTTGTATCGGTTGTTAAAACCTGTTTAAGCCCATCCTCAAACTCAACCTCCAACTGCAATTTAAACCCATCTTTACAATTAATTAAACGGCCTGTGGAAAGCATCACACCAATTGCATTTTTGCCTTCTAAAAGAAGATCCCGAACATCATATGTTACAGATAATACACGTTGTGTACAATCGGTCATCCCGGGGTCAAGCACATGATCTCCCACTTTTTTACCATTTAACCGCAGTTCGTAGTACCCCAGATTGGCTATATAAATTCTCGCCTTTTTAATAGCTTTTGCAGGGAGTTCAAATTCTTTTCTCATCAGCTTTCCCTCAACCAGGTTAAGCCAGGTATTCCCAGCCCAATTCCTCATATCATAAAGGGGATGAACAGTTGAATCTTTATAATTTACGGTATTGGGGCTAAAAAATGTTTTTTTCAGATGATCTTCTACAAAGATCCATTTAGCCTGCCAGTTTTGAGCACTCAATATACTTGTCTCAAAAGTTGAAACAGAACTAAAAAAACTTACCCTACCTGCAGCATCTTTTAGCCGGACTTTCCAATAGTAAATCGTTTTGTCAGCAAACGGTTTACCGGTATATGGAATGCCGTTTTGCCTATCAGATGGAACCCAACCTGTGTACCAAACATCACCGACGTTTCGCGATAAATTTTTAATGTTTGACGCAACCAGAATTTCATACGCCGTTTGTTTCTGTGCCCGGCCTTTATCTTTCATCAGCCAGCTAAAAACCGGCTTTGAATTGGTAATCCCTAAAGGGTTTTCGCAATAATCTAAACGTAAAAAATAAGGGGCATCTGGCGCAGAGGCTAACGCGGAAAAACCCACCCCGAAGAGTATCGCGAATAATACCAGCTTGACAAAAGGTTTATTTAAACCCATATTATAAATTGGTTTACGACTAATTATCAGGGCCTCATTTAAAACAGTTTACCATGGATTTATTTAACCCCGTCAAATAATGGCGGCAAGTTTTTAACCCCATATACAATGGCTGGCTCCCCTGAATTCTATTTTTTACCCGGTTTTAAATACTTTTTTAAAATTTTCATCTGAGGTTGGTCCTTCCCATTTTCAGGTTCAACCGATAAAGAGTAATTTTTCCATATAGGGCCGGCAGCCCAGTAAGTACCGTTAATGTTATTATCGTGCATATATTTTAGCAAATTGTCTAAGGCAACAAGCCACCTGGCATCGTTTCCAGGAACTCCATATTCACCAAGAAAACCTTTCAGGTTATTTTTCTTTAACCAATCGGCGAAAGGTTTCACCCGTTCAACTGCCGTATTGGGCGTTGCTTTTTCTACATCATATGAAGCCCTGTAAACACCTGAATTATCGTTATCAAAATAAACGTGGGCTTCAAATATTAATTTACCGGAAGGGTCTTTTAAATTCTTTAAGTTATCACTGGCATCAAGCCATCTGTGGGCCGAGCTCCAATGATCTCCTGCTACAAGGATGTGCGTTTGCGAATCTTTTTCCCTTATGCCGTTTATTATTTCTTGCACTATATTAAACCAGGGCATTGAACTGAGCATATCATGAGGTTCATTCATTAATCCATATGCCCATATATTTTTCTTTTCTTTAAGCGCGTTTGCAAATTCGGCCCAGAAGTATTTTATATCGTTAACTGATACTTCAGGAGAACCGATAAGATATCCGTTACCTTCAATACTTCTTCTGCCGTAATTATGTATATCTGGTATAATAAACAATCCCTCCTTATCTGCCTCGTCTATAACTGCCATCACACGACTTAGTTCTATGGAATCAAGCCCTTTTCCAAGTACAGGTTGCAGTCGCTCCCATTTTAATGGTAATCTTATCAATCGAAGTCCCTGTGCTTTATAATAAGCAAATTCTTCTGCTGTAGGATAAGCATAATCTTTGTTGTAAATCCCTTTAGCCGATCCAAATTCGCCACCCGCCAGGTTAACGCCAAAATAACCGGGTATAGATTGTGCAAAAGCAATATTGACAATTATACACAGCATGCTTGTACTTGTAATAGCTATTATCAGGATTCTTTTTTTCTGTTTATTCATCAGTTTTTTTTAAATTATAACTGGTTATATTTTAATACGAACGCGGGTTTTCTTGCTCAGTTAAATCTTCCCATCGCATTTAGCCGAATGGTAGTTTGCTGAAGGTTAAAAACCACTTTCAATGCATTAAAACAATTCAGTTAATGTATGTTTACTTTACAATGGGTGCGTAATATCTCACATAATCAACTACAAAAGCACCGGGTAATTTGGTTTCATCAACCGCTTTAGTATTTCCTATAAAAGTAGCAATGGTTGTAAGCCAAATATTATTGATACCCTGAGGCATTTTACTCAGATCAACGCTTCTTTCTAATTTACCGTCAAAATAATATTTAACCTCCATTGCCGAATATTCACAACCAAGCGTATGGAACCCGGCAGACAAGTCTGGTGTTTCAACCCATTTCATATTGTCGATATGCTCTCCCTTCCATCGATGAACATTGCTATGATAACCGGTGTTTGTTTTAGAATCATTTTCGAACACATCCAATTCCAATGCGGTATTGGACGGATCAGTACTTTTTCCGTCATAACCCATAAGCCAGAATGATGAGTGCCATCCCTGGCCGGCAGGAATTTTTATGCGGGCTTCATAATACCCAAAGCCGTATCGCTCTTTTGAAATGACACCGGCTCCGGTATACTCTTTATCCAGGGATTTTTGTTTTTTCACATTTAAAAAGAGATAGCCATCAACCAGGCTCACGTTTTCGGGTACCTGCGTGCTCCAATGCTTACTATCTGTGCGGTACAGCCACTTACTTTGGTCTAATTCACTCCCATTAAATTCATCGCTAAATGCAAGCTTATATTTTTTTCCATTGGGGAAAGTAACTTTGGATAGCCGGCTAACTTTGCATTGACTGAAAAAAAGAAGAGCAAAAAAACAAAGTGAGGAAATTCTAATAGTCATATTAGTTTATATATTTATAGTTAAGAAGAGGCAACAATTTGGCAACACAATTTACATTTTAAGAATACTTTATTCCTGATATTTTAAATTATTAAAAAAGCCCCTGCAGGATGCTTATCCTGCAAGGGCTTTATGTATTAATAATCCTTTACTATCCTTACAGAAAACCCACTTTTTTTATCACTTAAGCCTGTTTGAGAAGTAGCCGAATTATTTAACACCTGCCTGCGGTATGCTGCACTGGCGCTGCTTTGTGTTGACGACCAAATATAACTTTGAGTACCAAAATTTGTGAATACCCCGGTATTACTTGTACGATATCCGGTTCCAACAGCCGAAAATCCAGTGGTATTTGTTCCATAATTTGGCGCCGTCCAATGCGCTGTTCCCTCTTCTTTCAATGCAGCGCCTGAAGTACCGGTGCCACCATATAAAGAATCGATGGTCGCCCTCTCGGCGTCGGTAGCTACATGCCATCCTGCAGGCGCAATATTGCGGCTATCGGCAATAGCATAAAAATTGTATAGCGCTCCATAAACTGCCTTATTGGCAATATCATTATTATACCAGCAATATGCTCCTGTTGTTAATACCTTCCAGGAATTATCTATTGTTACATTAGCAATCGGGTCACCATTTCTGTATTTGGTAACTTTTAAATTCTCTGCCGTCCATATCAAATTCCCAATTACTACAGCATGATAAACATTTCCATCAATATCTGTAACCGTTTCGTTGAACGGAGCATCTTTTATCAATCTTACAGAGAAACCGCTTTTCCTGTCACTAAGCCCGGAAGGTGTATTTGCCGAATTATATTGCAGCTGCCTGCGATATGCGCTGGTACCGGCGCCTGCCGAAGATGACCATATATAATTTTGTGTTCCTATGCTTGAAAATACTCCGGTATTGCTTACACGGTATCCTGCACCAACAGCTTTAAAACCACTGGAATTGGTTGCACCGGTATTAGGAGATGTCCAATGTGATAGCCCTGTTTCCTTTAAAGGACCACCCGCAACAGAACTTCCTCCAAGGTAGGCATCCAATGTGGCTCTTTCTGCCTCGGATGGCACGTGCCATCCTTCCGGGGCTAAATTATGGGCATCGGTTGCTGCATACCAATTATAAAGCGCCCCATAAACAGGCTTATAAGTTGCCGCATCGTTGTTATACCAACTATATGCAGATGTAGTTAATGCAGCCCAGGAACCATCGGTAGTTACATTGGGAATTGCAGCTCCATCGCGAAATTTGGTTGTTTTTAAATTCTCTGCCATCCATGTTTGCGAGCCAATAGAAACTGCATGGTACAGGTTAAAATCAGCATCTGCAACAGTTCCCGGATCAGGTGTATTATTTAGATAGTTCTGCACTACTTTCATTTGTGCTTCATCTACACCACCCGATGGCTCAATCGATACAGGGTCTGTTGCAGTCCAAAGGCCGCCCGACCAGTAAGTACCATTTATATTATGATCTTTTATATATCTCAAAAAGTTATCCAATACCACAAGCCAACGCGGATCGGTGTTAGGTACACCATATTCGCCGAAAAAACCTACTTTGTTATTGGCTTCACACCAGTCTACAAAAGGCTTGGCCCAGTCAACCCCTTTGGTAGGATAAGCACCTTCAGCGCTATAGGAGCCAGTATAAAATCCCGAATGATCATGATCAAAATAAAGATGAGCTTCGTAAATTAAATTATTGGAAGGATCTACCAGGTTTTTTAGCACATCGCTGGTAGAGCCGGCAGTACCAAAATGCCCGGCATAACTATAACTATCTCCACCAACCACAATCGCTGTGCTTAAATCAGTAGTCCTAATTCCGTTAATAGCTTCCTGGGCGCTGTCAAACCAGCTATTTGGAGATGCCGGCATACTAACCGGTTCATTCATCAGGCCATATCCCCATATATTGGGCTTAGTTTTAAAAGTATTGGCCATTTTTGTCCAAAAATCGGCAAATGCGGCTTTTGGCACTTCTGCAGTTCCTATTTTAAAACTGTTAGTAGTATTGCCGGGGATGAACCGGCCACCACCATTGTGCACATCTAATAAAATTTTCATCCCTCTTGCATTGCAAAGATCTACTACCGTTGTTATTCTCTGAATTTCGGCGGGATCTAATGGACCGTATAGAAGAGGCTGAACCCGTTCCCATCTAAAAGGCAGCCTAATTAGCAAAAGGCCCTTTGATTGGTAATAATCTAATTCTGTAGCATTTGGGTAAATATAATTGGTGCCATAATTGGCAGGCTGGGTTGGGTTATATTCCCCGCCCTGAAGATTTACTCCAAATGGATGAAAGGTGGCTGCTATTTTCGCGCTAAGTCCTTTAGAAAAATTTGGTCCGGCAACACCATTTCCTTTAATTTCAAGCTTTCGGCAGCCTGCACTGCCTATTAAAATAGCTGCAAATAATAATAAAACTGTTTTTTTCATGATAGTTGATAATTATGGTTATTAATTGTTGATTATATTGATTGCATTAGAAAACCTATGGCAACTTTGAAGTATGTTATATATATGCTAAAGACAATTGTATTCCGGGTATCTTTTTACAACTTCTATCTGAGGCTTGTCTGCACCTGCAGCAGGCTCAATCGATAAAGGATATGTCCCCCACCAGGGGCCACCTGCCCAATAAGTACCATTAACACAGTTAGCTTTTAAGTATGCCAGGAAGTTATCTAAGGTTACAAGCCAGCGGGCGTCATTGGCCGGAACGCCATATTCTCCAACAAAACCTTTCTTATTATTGGCATTAAGCCAGTCTACAAAAGGCTTAACCCTTTCCACTCCTTTAGTAGGAGTACCACCTTCTGTATCATAAGTGGCATCATAGGAGCCCGAGGCATCATTATCAAAATAAACATGTGCCTGGTAAACTAATTTATTTGAAGGATCAATTAAATTTTTGAGAATCTCACTTGTAGATCCGGGAACCCCATAATTTGGCGCACCACTCCAGGCATCACCGCTAATCATAATATTTCCGGTTACATCCACACTTCTTATTCCGTAAATAGCTTCCTGGGCAATATCAAACCACCTTGCGGGGGCCGGCAGCATATCGTGGGGCTCATTCATAATATCGTAGGCCCAAATGTTTGTTCTGGATTTAAAAGCAATGGCCATTTTTGTCCAAAAGTCTCTGAATGCCGCAATGGGCACCTGCGCAGAGCCTATAAGATAACCCGTACCGCCAACGGTTCGCCGCCCGAAATTATGGCAGTCCGGAATAATAAAAAGGCCTCTTTCTTTAGCGGCATCTGCAAATGCCATCAGCCGGCTTAGTTCCGCACTATTTAATTCGGCGTTCATTTCCGGCTGCATTCTTTCCCACCTAAAAGGCAGCCTGATCATTTTAAGTCCTTTGGATTTATAATAATCAAGCTCGGCATTATTAGGGTAAACATATGCAGCGCCATAAGCCCCGGTAACCAGTCCAAATTCTGCGCCGGCAAGATTTACACCAAAAAAAACGGGGTTCAGTTTGGGTTCAGGTAACTCAACCGGTGTAACCTTTTTCACTTTTGAGCAAGACAGCGTCATTACTGCTATAACTATTAATAAAATGTGTTTCATAATGCGTAGAGGCTTATGTTTTTACTTAGGTTAGGACATAGCGATACCATAAGGATATAATTAATAGCATTGATCCTTAATGTTGGATATAAGAATACCACCATACCGGTGATACTCTTATATCTCTGTTTTTTAAATTACCTCATATTATTACCAGCCCGGGCTTTGTACTATCTTAGGGTTGGCCCTTATTTCATCTTGTGGAATAGGAAAATACCGGTGCTTTGGAGCTGGTGTACGTACCGGGTATACATTATTAACTGCAAGTGGAACCGCTGTCAGAAAAGTATTTGTCCTTGTTAAATCATACCATCTGTCGCCTTCAAAACATAACTCCCATGAACGTTCCTGTAAAATTATACTTTCAGATAATGTAGTTAAATCGTAAATTGAAGGGGCATTTAGCAGTTGCCCGAAAGCTCTCCTTCTTACTTTATTAATATATTCTAATGCTACAGCCGTTGTGCCATTTAATCTAAATTCGGCCTCGGCAGCAATCAAATAGATATCGGCTACACGAAGAATGGGCACATTGCTCCGGCTGCGGGGCCCGTTAGAAAGTTTATCGATATACTTTTTAATTAAAACGCCCTGCGGGGTAATCGGAGTTATGTTTTTTTGAGGCACTACTACATTGTTTCTGTTGGTATAAGATGTGTCAAGTAATAATCTTCTCCTGTCGTTAGGATTAAACGAATCGAAAAAAGTTTGATATGCAAACAAGGATCCGAATGATTCTCTATTATAATCTCTGCCTGCACTGTTTGGTGGGCCCATTAAATCTCCCAGCCACGAATAGTGGTCCCGGGCAGTATTGTTTTCCCCTTCAAAGGCAAATATATTTTCTGCTCTTGCTACATCTTCCAAATCCACATTATAAACATCAAGCACATTTGGCATTAAAAAAAGGCTGGGTGTATTAATAATTTCTATAGCCTTGGTTTTAGCCAGGGCCCAATTACCAGCATACAAAGCAGATTTAGCATAAAGGGCAATAGCCGCTTCTTTGGTTGCCCGGCCCTTTACTGCAGCGGCCGAGTAAGCCGGCAACTTTGGGATGGCTTCATCCAAATCTTTAAATATTTGTTGAAAAACTTGTGCCTGACTGCTTTTAGCAACAATCGCATCCGCCTCGGTTTTACTTGGTGATGTTTTTATAATAACATCTTTAAAGGCCCTGGTTAAAGTAAAATGATAAAATGCCCTTAAAAATAGTGCCTCTCCAACAATCTCATTTCTGCGTACCGCCGGCATTTCGATGGCTGGTACTTTCTCAATAACCCAGTTGGCATTTTCGATGCCTTTATAAGCGTACATCCATATTCCGCGCGGCCCTTCAAAATCAGCCCTGCTAAAACTTTTTTGAATAGAATACTCGGGATCATAGCTAAAAAGCGTTAACGTATTTCTGCCCACAACCGGCCTTGGATATGCCTGGTCGGCACTCAAATCTGAGGCAAGTACCGCCGGGGGGCCGTTATAGAGACCTAATAAGGATGCATAGGTTGCTGCAAGTGCAGCTTCTGCATCGCCGGCTGTTTTATAATAATTACTGGTGAAAATAGAAGAATAAACCGTTTCATCTAATTTCCTGCACGATGTAAAAATTGTCACTGCTATTATTGTAACAATTAGCAGTGATTTAAGAATATTTTTTTTCATAACGATTAGTTTAAAAATTTAGAAATTAGCTTGAATTCCGAGCACATACGATTTAGCTGCCGGATATGTACCATTGTCTATAAATACACTATTTGATCCATTTGAATTATTCGACTCCGGATCCCATCCTTTATAATCTGTTACAGTTAGCAGATTATTGCCGCTTATATAGAGTCTTAAGCTATTGATGAATTTATAATTGGATATGGTGTACCCAAGGGTGACATTTTTAAGGCGGATATAAGAATTATCTTCAACCCACCTGTTGGTTATTGGTAAACGGCTACCCTGATATCCTTTTACATACTCATTGGTAGGATTAGTAGGCGTCCACCTGTTTGCTAAACCGGCAAGCACATTTGAAGCACCTACGGGAGTTTCAAATGTGTAACGAAATGCGTCATACAATTGGCTCCCTTGTACACCTTGTAAAAATCCGCTCAGATCAAATTTGTTATACCTTAAAGATGTTGAGAATCCAAAATAATATTTAGGCTGAGCATTACCTGTTATTTGCAGATCGTTTGAATTTATAACGTTATCATTATTGATGTCTTTAACCTTGTATCCGCCAAGCCTGCCATCATATCCGGGAAGTATAGTTTCTCCTGTTTGATTTATACCGTCGGCAACGTAGGTTTTATAAACACCCAGTGGCTTACCTACTTTTAAAATTGAAAAAGCTGTAAGTCCGATTTCATCCTGCGCCCCGTCTAATTTTAACACCTTATTTTTATTAAAGGTTATGTTACCAGATGCGTCCCATTTTAACTTCCCTTTAGTCAATATCTTTCCGCTCACTGTTAATTCAAGTCCTTTGTTCTCAAGCGAAGCAAAATTTCCTGTTATAGCTCCATAGCCTGAAGAAAGTGGCGTTGGCTTTGTAAATAGCAAATCATCTGTTCGTTTGTTATAATAATCGGCTACTATATTTAGGCGGTTATCAAAAAAAGAAGCATCTATTCCAAAATCCAGCTGAGCGGATTTTTCCCATCGCAAATTATCATTGGGGATTCTTGAAGGCTGCACGCCCTGCTTTAGCGTATGATCGAAATAATAATACCCACCTCCGGCTTGTACAATTGCCGGTGCACTAACCGTCGCCAATGAGCCATAAGGGCCAATAGCGCCCGCATTTCCGGTAATGCCATAAGTGGCACGAAACTTTAAATCGTTAAGTACCTTTATGTTTTGCATAAATGGTTCTTCAATAATTCGCCAGGCTGCAGAAACTGCCGGGAAAAAGCCGTATTTATTATTTTCTCCAAAAACGGAAGATCCATCCACCCTACCTGTAAGATCCAGGAAATATTTGTCGGCGTATGCGTAAGAAATACGGCTTAGGTAAGAGTCCAGATCACTTTTGCTTTTATTGCTTGAAATAAACTGGCTTGTAGCACTCCCTATAAAGTTATTTTCCGTAAAGTCATTGGCAAACCCACGGCCTGTTTGGCCATTAGATTGGTTTATATTAGTTTGTGTCGCAAAAACAGCCAGAACATCTAAAGAATGTTTTTGGGCAAACACCTTCCGGTAGTTCAATTGGCTTTCATGTAAAAAAGTCTTCCGATAGCTATTACTATTTGAAGCACTTCCGTTTACCGAATTGGGGTTTGCAAGAGTGGCGGCATCAAGTATATAAAGCGGTGAATATGTTTCGCCCAGGGCAGAAATTAAATCAATATTAAAACTCGCTTTATAACTAAGGCCGTCTAAGATATTTACTGTAACGTAGGTATTGGCTAAAAACCTGTAAGTTGTATTAAGGGCTTTTTGCTCTAATAACCCCATGGGATTTACATTCTCTCTATACCTGCCGGCAAATTGATCTGCAAAAGGATAAATAGATCCATCTTCCCTATATGGTTTCAATGTTGGAATAGCGCTTAGCGTTCGGCCTAAAAGCCCGGTCCACGCACCATCAATAACATCATTGGCTACCGGCACCCTGTTTTCAGTAGTTACTGTATAGTAAATACTGGCTCCAGTTTTAAACCTGTTGCTAATTTTATGATCTAAATTTGTACGGATAGCATATCGTTTATAATTACTTTTTTGAATAATACCATCCTGATCAAAATAATTAAGCCCCAAAGCAATTTGGGTTTTCTCATTACCTCCCGTAACAGAGAGCTGATGATTTTGGATCATAGCCTTACGAAAAACCAGATCCTGAAAATTAACACCTTCGCCTAAACTATTAGGATCCTGGTAAACAACGGTAGGAGAGTAAATATCATTTTCCAGTTTTGCAAATTCAGTTGCGTTTAGCACAGGCATTGTTTTTGTTGTCTGTTGCCGACCGAAGTAACTATCGTAGGTTACACGGGTTGCACCATTTTTTCCCCGTTTTGTTGTTATTAAAACAACTCCGTTCGATCCTCTCGCACCATAAATAGCCGTTGCCCCGGCATCTTTTAAAATCTCAACAGATTCGATGTCGGAGGGGTTTAGTTGTGCTAAAGGGCTGGCCGTGTCCATAAATTCAGAACCGGCAGAAATTTGAACGCCATCTATTACATACAGAGGCTCCGAGCTTCCATTAATAGAGTTAGTGCCCCTAATTCTGAGAGTTACGTGCCCCCCGGGCAAACCAGAACTTTGTCTCATTTCTACCCCGGCCACTCTACCCTGTAAACCCTGAGCAAGGTTGGCTATAGGTGTTACTTTTAAATCCACAGCTTTAACTGATGCAACAGACCCTGTGACCGAGCTTTGTTTTCTTGTGCCGTAGCCAACAACAATAACCTCATCCAATTTTTTTGCATCCTGTAACATTACAACCTTTAAAACCGGGCCATCTGGCGTTAATTCCTGAGTTTTATAACCCACAAATGAAAACACCAAAGTAATCTTACGTGCGTCAGACGTTTTTATATTAAAGGCTCCGTTTGAATTTGAAGCAGTACTGTTGGTAGTCCCCTTAATAACAATGGAAACGCCAGGTAAAGGATTATTTGCTTCGTCGTAAACAATTCCGGAAATTGTGCCTTGTTGCGCCTTTACAAATGCAAGAATACATAGCAAACAAAAAATAGTGAGTAAACATTTTTTCATCGTAATTTTAGGTTAATAATAATTGATAGTTCGTTTAGCAGTAATTGGTGTTTCAAAAATATTCGTTAGTAAAAAGAATATTTGTATAAAAAGCGCCTCATTCTCCTTGGGAATGTTCCCATTTCGTGGGAATGCTCCCACGAAAAATGCACAGTATGTAACAAAATATCCTTGAAATATTTATAGCATCTGTAGGTTTCCAATAGAGAAAAGGAAAGATGCATTTCTTTTGCAATTCACCAACTTTGCAGCGATAGCAGCACTTATGCCAATAAAAGCCGGCTACACACGATAGTTTCATCGCCCACTCAAAACTTGGCGAAACCATCTAATTGTCTCATCCATCAGCCTTTAAAGACTTCTAACAATGCATTGGCCATTAACTGATTGCCTGCAATTGTTGGATGCACTCCATCCTTGGTCCAGTGGTTTGCAGGTGCAATTTTAATTGCCTTATCAAAAACACTTTGATATGGAACAAATACGGCGTTATATTCATCTGCTACCTGCCGGGCGGCTTTCCTGTATTTGTCAAATTCAGGGTACCATTTCTCGTCTACCACTTTCACACCTTTGATAGCAAACGGCTCACCTATGATCAATTTGATATCCGGAAACTCAGCCCTTGTTTTTTGCATTAACTTACTGAAGCCATCGCTGTAAGAATCAATTGTTCCGGTATAAGTACCCATTAACATATGCCAAAAATCGTTCACACCTACCAAAACACTTAATATGGTTGGTTTTAAAGAAACGGTATCTGCATCCCATCTGTCTGTAAGCTGAACAATCTTGTCGCCTCCTTTACCCCGATTAAAAAGTGTTAATTTTTCATCAGCATACTTACAAAGCAAAGCACATGCAGTTAAATAAGCGTAACCCGAACCCAAGCCAACGCTGCTGTTACATTCTGTATTCGTTCTGCTTCGCCCGGCATCAGTTATAGAATCGCCCTGAAATAAAATCACATCATTTGTTGAAAGTGAAATTCGTTTTGTGTTATTTGAAGACGATGCAAGCAGATTTTGAGGATTACTAACGGCGAAAAGCCCGGCCATCGAAACAGTTTTTAAAAAGCCTCTGCGATTATTGTTTGTCATATTAATGAAGGTTTATTATTTGTTGGGAAGCCAAAATATTTAATACTCCATTAATAGTCATCAAAAAACCTTTGCCTTAAAACGTGGGAACGGTTCCATGTTATGGGAACGGTCCCATTGGTATTTAAGCAATATCAAACTGCAAACTTTTATTAATTATGCTTATTCTCGTTTAACAAAATTTATTTATGGTTAAAGCTAAGTATGTTGTATTGCTGCTGATTTTACTTATTGAGGGAAAAACCACGTCTTTTGCACAAAGCAAATTGCTTTTTTTAATTGCCGGCCAAAGCAACGCAATTGGCCATGGCGATTCAGTGCTTTCCCCAAAACTAACTAAAGGCACAGCGTTGGAATATCGCTATGGCACCAATAAATTATATCCTTTAGCCGATCCGGTTGGGGCTTCTGAACTCGGCTTCGAGAAATCAAATACCGGAAGCGCATGGCCGGCATTTTCAACAGCATTATTCAAGCTAACCGGTAAACAAATCGTTATTATTCCTGCGGCAAAGGGCGGAAGCTCATGCGATAAAAAAGCTGAGTTAGACAACTATGGCACATGGGATACTACGGGTATATTATTCAATAATGCTGTGCGTAAAGCAAAGGCAGCTGTAACTAAAACCAGGCAGCTGCTTACCGGAATAATATGGCTTCAGGGCGAACGTGATGCAAACGCAATAAACAGTGAATTGCTAACGATGAATGAATACCGGGCGGCTTTAAAAAACCTTATAAACAGGTTTCGCAAAAGCTTTGGCGATGTCCCTTTTTACATTATTGAAACCGGGTATTATAAAGATCATCCAACCGGAGGATTTGAACAGGTACAGGCTGTACAACAGCAGATGGCCGCTGAATTACCTGATGTTTATCTCATTTACAAAACCAAACAATTTTTGGCAGAGGGGAAACTTAAGGATGGTCTTCATTACAACCAAATTGGACTAAATGAAATTGGCGCGAAGTCGGCTGAAATTATTTTTACGCATTCACCAAAAAAATAACAGGCTTAACGATTGAGCAGAGATCATACCCTTAAAGTAAACAGATCAAAGACAGAATTCGAACAAATGAAACAATCTTATTTAAAAGCACTATTTGTTTCCTATTTAACCCTCACCTTAGTCCCTCAGCTAACAATAGCGCAGGTTGATGCTAAGGTACAGCATGTTTTTCCTCATGGAACCCCGGCATATACAAACATAACCTATGCTGATGATACGTTGAAAAATCATTTACTGGATATTTATCTTCCCAGGGGCGCTAAGGGCAATAGTCCCCTTGTGGTTTGGATCCATGGCGGCGGCTGGATAAATGGGGATAAGTACGCAGGTATGGACTACATGCAAAACCTGCTCAGGTCATTATTAGCTAATGGCTACGCTTTGGCTTCTATTAATTACAGGTACAGTACCGAGGCCGTCTTTCCTGCCCAGATCAGGGATTGCAACCAGGCGTTAGAATATCTTTATCGGCATGCAGAAAAATACAAACTTGATAAAAAACGAATTGCCTTAATGGGGTTTTCGGCCGGTGGCCACCTTGCTTCGTTATTAGCTCTTTCCAATAATAACAGGATTACCAGGTTTTCAAAAACTTCAAAAAACCTTTCTTTCAACATAAAAGCTGTAGTTGATTTTTACGGGCACTCTGATTTTCTTGCGATGACCCGGAGTGATGCCAGCCAATGGGACTCTCCAAAAAATGCAGTAACATCCTTATTGGGCGCATCGCCACTGCATCGGCCAGACATCGCAAAATTTGCAAGTCCGACCAGTTACATCGATAAAAAAGACCCACCCTTTCTTATCATCCATGGAGAAAAAGACGAAACGGTGTCCATCACGCAATCACAATTACTAAGCTCCTGGTTAACGCTATCCAAAGTACGCAACGAATTGATCATAGTACCAGGGGCGCCTCATTACGGAAAGATGTTTGACAACGATAATATCAAAAATAGGGTTCTGAAATTTCTTAAAATGTATTTATAGTAATTTAACGTGAGTTCGGGATAAGAAAAGGGATAAAACAAGATCAAAGAATATTTCTTATAAATAGTTGTAAATCTATTTATTAACTATGGCCTACCGCCCTGTGCTCAAGGATAAAATTATTGAACCTTTTATAGAATTTGATGACTTTTGCAAAGAAATAGCTCCCGAACAGGAAAAGCAGCTAATTGAAGGTTATTCGTTAGGCAAGCGAAATAGAAAAGCCGGTTTATGTAACAGTGAAATGATTACCCTGATAATCGCTTTTCACTATGGACAGTTTAGTAATCTCCAGCAAAAAGAATTGTAAAAAAAGAAACATCAAAATTTGATAACAACGAAGCTGAATTATTAGACCTAATTGCCCAACTTATAGTAGAAATAATAATGGATGAAAATGATAAAGATTTAGACTCGGAATTTAATGAGTATTCGAAACGAATCCCCAAAAGGGATTAGAACACCTGAAAAACGATTCAAATAGCTGATTAACACGTTATTAATTGAACGAAGGAAAAGTCTGACAGAAAAAATACCTTAGCAAAAAAACAAGTAAACATATAACAATCAAATTGTTATATGTTTAAACTTGTAGTAGTAGCCCGTAGGGGAATCGAACCCCTGTTTCTAGAATGAAAATCTAACGTCCTAACCCCTAGACGAACGGGCCTTTTTTTATTTTTGCTTCCCTTATTTTGGGAATGCAAAGATATAGCTTAATTGATAAATTAAAAATAAATTTTAAACTTTTTTTATTTGATGCTGATTATGAATGTTATATATTTAATTGGTAAACAAAATAGGTCAATTACATTGTAAATCTGTACGGGTTAAAGCTATCTTTATCGTAAAATCTATTCATATTATGAAAGCTATCTGGAACGAGCAGGTCATAGCCGAAAGCGATGATACTATTGTTGTCGAAAATAATCATTACTTCCCCATTGAAAGTGTAAAAAGCGGATACCTGGAAACTACCGGCACACATACTACGTGCCCATGGAAAGGGTTGGCATCTTATTATACGCTTAACGTTGATGGCAAAAAAAACCAGGATGCCGCATGGTATTATCCGCAGCCAAAAGATGCAGCCGCAAACATTACCAACTATGTAGCGTTTTGGAAAGGCGTTAAAGTAACCCCATAAGGATGAAAAAATTTGATGCCATTGTTATAGGTGCTGGTCAGGCCGGGGGCCCGCTTGCCAAAAAGCTGGCACTGGCCGGAATGAAAACTGTGATTATTGAAAAACGTTTTTATGGCGGTACGTGTATTAACGATGGCTGTACTCCAACCAAAACCTGGGTGGCATCGGCCAAGGCGGCTTATATGGCCAACAAAAGCGCCGGTTTGGGCGTACCGGTAAAAAAATTTGCTATCAACATGCCCGGTATTAAAAAGCGCAAGGACGATATCGTAATGCAATCACGGATGGGAGGCCAGCACGCGGCTGAAAAGACAAAAGGACTGGCCGTGTTTTTTGGTGAGGCAACTTTTACCGGCGACAAAACGGTTTCGGTAAAACTCAAAAACGGCAAAAAACAAAATCTGCAAGCCAATCTCATATTTTTAAACGTAGGCGCCAAACCATTTATACCAGAAATTGAAGGGCTTAATGACATTAAGTACCTTACCTCAACCACCATTCTTGATCTGGATTATGTGCCGGAGCATTTATTGGTGCTTGGTGGCAACTATATAGGCCTGGAGTTTGGCCAGATGTTTCGCCGCTTTGGTAGCAAGGTTACTATTTTAGAGAAATCTGAAAGAATAGTTTCGCGCGAGGACGAAGACGTATCTGCCGAAATGCAAAAGATACTGGAGGCCGAAAAGATTAATGTGCTCACCAATGCGCATGCTACAAAATTTAAGCAGAAAACTGGGGGTAAAATAACCGCTACTGTAAACATCAATGGCGAAGAAAAAAAGATAAGGTGCAGCCACGTATTAGTAGCAGTTGGCCGTACCCCGCAAACTGAAACACTTTGTTTAGATAAGGCTGGGGTGGAAACAGACGAAAAAGGCAACATCAAAGTAAACAACAAACTGGAAACAAATGTGAAAGGCATTTACGCCCTTGGCGATGTGAAAGGCGGCCCCGCTTTCACACACATTTCGTATAACGATTATACCGTAGTTTACCGCAACCTCGTCGAAAAACAAAACCTGAGCACTACCGACAGGCTGGTGCCTTATTGTATGTTCACCGACCCACAATTAGGCAGGGTTGGGGTAGACGAAAACGAAGCAAAAAAGCAAGGCTTAAATTACAAAGTGGCTAAACTGCCCATGACGCATGTAGCCCGCGCCATTGAAACCGGCGATACCCGTGGTTTTATGAAAGCTATAGTTGATGTTAAAACCAGGAAGATATTAGGGGCAACAGTTTTAGGCCCCGAAGGCGGCGAGATCATGACCGTGCTGCAAATGGCTATGGAGGGTGGAATTGCCTACGACGTGATTCGCTATTTTATTTTTGCTCACCCATTATATGCCGAATCATTAAATAACTTGTTCCTGGGGTTTGAAGATTAGTTTACAGCATGATTAAAGTTGATGGCATAAGCAAACAGTTTGGGAAGGTTAAAGCCGTTGATACCATTTCCTTTGAGGTGAAGGCGCAGGAAAACCTGATTTTGCTGGGCACCAGCGGCTGCGGAAAAACCACAACACTAAAGATGATTAACCGGTTGATTGAACCTACCGGCGGTAACATCTACATCAACAATAAAAATATCCTTGAGCAACAACCCGAAGCTTTAAGGCGGGGCATTGGCTACGTGCTACAAAACAACGGCTTGTTTCCGCACTATACTGTGGCCGAAAATATTGCCATAGTGCCGCAGTTGCTAAAATGGGACAAGAAGAAGACGGAAAACAGGACTGCGGAATTGATGGAGAAATTACACCTGGACAAACGCTATCTACATGTGTACCCCAATGAGTTAAGCGGTGGCCAGCAACAGCGTGTAGGGTTGGCAAGGGCCCTGGTGTCAGATCCTCCGGTTTTGCTGATGGACGAGCCTTTTGGTGCGCTGGACAATATTACCCGGTCAAACATTCATAAGGAGTTTAAAGCCCTTGATGAATTGAAGCGTAAAACCATCATTATGGTTACCCACGATGTGCAGGAGGCCTTTGAACTTGGCGACAGGATTTGCCTGATGGATAAAGGAAAAATTGTTCAGTCGGGCACACCGGCCGAACTATTGTTTAACCCGGCCAATGGATTTGTTGAAGATTTTTTGAAGTACCAGCGCCTGCAACTGGAGTTCAGGGCTGTGCGTTTAAGCAATATTTGGGATTTACTGCCCAACTCATACAAAAAGACGGATGGATTATCGTTGTCGGCCGATATAGATGTGTGGTCGGCGCTGGAAAGCTTCAAGTTTAGCAATGAAGAAACCATTAATGTTACTAAAAATTCTGCCGAACATAAACATATAAGCTTTGAGCAGTTGATGGCAGCCTTTTATCAATATAAAAACAAGCAAGGGCATGAATGAGCATCAGCAAACTTTATTTGAGTTTATGCAACAGCAAGCCGATAAACTTGCCATGCAAACCATGCAGCACATCGGCCTTACATTTATCTCGCTTTTTATTGCTGTAATTATTGGTTTGCCATTAGGTATTTTTATTACCCGTAAAGTAAAGTTATCCGGCCCGGTGCTGGGCATAGCGGGGATATTGCAAACCATTCCAAGCATCGCCCTGTTGGGGTTCATGATTCCTGTGCTGGGTATCGGCGCCAAACCGGCTATTGTAGCCTTGTTGCTTTACGCGCTGCTGCCAATCATCCGTAATACCTATACAGGCATTACCGGGGTTGATGCCTCGGTTAAGGAGGCGGCCGTAGCCATGGGGATGAATAAATGGCAGGTTTTGTTTAAAGTTGAGCTACCCCTTGCAATGCCCGTTATTTTGGCCGGAATCCGCACGGCTACGGTGATAAATGTGGGCGTGGCAACATTGGCTTCATACATTGCCGCTGGTGGCTTGGGCGAGTTTATTTTCGGCGGCATTTCACTCAATAATACCAATATGATATTAGCGGGCGCTATACCGGCAGCGTTGCTGGCTATCATATTTGATTTTCTGCTGTCGCGGCTGCAAAAACTTAATTTTAAAAAGATAAGGAAGGGTACTTATGCCCTGCCGGTTTTACTGGTGTTGTTATCATCGTTTTACTTTATTCCATCTGCCTATGGTGGCAAGCTTACAGCGGGTTTTACGCCCGAATTTATGGGCAGGCAGGATGGTAACCTGGGGCTTCAAAGTAAATACGGTTTAAAAATTCATACCGTGGTCATCAGCGACGCGGTGATGTACAAGGCCGCGTTTGAGAAACAATTGGATGTAATTAGCGGATACTCTACCGATGGCCGGTTAAAGGCTTACGACCTGGTAGTTTTAGATGATGATAAAAATATTTTCCCTCCATACTATGCTGCGCCCATTGTGCGGGATGAATCTTTGAAAAAATATCCTGACCTGGAAAAGACATTAAACCTGCTTTCGGGGAAAATAAATGATTCCATTATGACGGAATTAAACTACCGTACCGACTATCTTCACCAAAGCCCCGAACGGGTTGCGAAGGATTTCCTGGAGGCGAATAAACTAAATAAACCATCCCGCGAGGGGACCGCCGGCATTATCCGCATAGGCTCAAAAATATTTGGCGAGCAATACATCCTGGCCAACATGTACAGCATGCTGATAAAGGGTTATACCAATTATGATGTGGCTACTAAAACAGGCCTGGGAGGTACAAAAATTTGTTTTGATGCCTTAACTAATGACCAGATAGACTTTTACCCGGAATACACAGGTACCGGCTTGCTGGCCATTTTGCAGGCATCGCCAAAAACGGTTGCCGAAGTATCAAAAAGTAAGGATAGCACCTATGATTATGTGCGGCAGGAATTTGAAAAACGTTTCCAGGTAAAATGGCTCAAGCCTATTGGTTTTAATAATGCCTACGCATTAATGATGCGCAGGCAGCAAGCAAAGGGGTTAAATATTAAAACAATTTCAAACCTTAAACGATATTTGAATAGTAAGTAATTAGATGGATTTAGCTGATTGTTATAAAAAAGTTAGGCTGCGAACGGAGCAGATTTGCAGCCCGCTGCAAACTGAAGATTACGTGGTGCAGCCCGTGGTTGATGTTAGTCCGCCTAAATGGCATATCGGGCATGCTACCTGGTTTTTTGAAACCTTTATCCTGAAGCCCTATTTTATGGGCTATCAGGAATTTAACTCCAACTACAATTACGTTTTTAACAGCTATTATGAAACGGTAGGCAATCGCGTTATCCGTACCGACAGGGGTAATTTAAGCCGCCCTACAGTTGCCGATATTTACCGGTACCGGGCATACGTGGATGAAGCCATGGCTAAATTCCTGTGCCAGGAGCCATCCGCAGAAGTTAAAGAGTTGCTTATTCTTGGTTTTAACCACGAAGAGCAGCACCAGGAGCTTTTGCTAACCGATATTAAATACATTTTAGGCCATAACCCATTGTTTCCGGCTTATGACGATAGTTATGTATCGCCCGAAATCGCAACCACTAAAAGCCTCGGTTTTATTAAGATAGATGAAGGCATTTATCAAATTGGCTATGATGGTAACGAGTTTTGTTTTGACAACGAACTAAACCGGCATAAAGTTTATTTAAACTCCTATGAGATAAGCTCCAGCCTGGTAACCAATGATGAATACCTGGAGTTCATTGGTAGCGGCGGATATCACGATTTTCGCCACTGGCATGCCGAGGGCTGGGATTGGGTAAATACCCATAAGATAGAAGCCCCTCTTTACTGGCATTTAATTGACGGCGAATGGTATAACTATACTTACCGGGGCTTGCAGCCGCTTAATTTAAAGGATCCGGTTTGCCATATCAGCTATTTTGAAGCCTATGCTTACGCTTCATGGAAAGGACTCAGGCTGCCTACAGAATTTGAGTGGGAAGCAGCGGCAACAAAATTTAACTGGGGCAAAAGCTGGGAGTGGACAGAAAGCTCATACCTGCCCTATCCCGGATTTGCAAAAGCGCCAGGTGCAATTGGCGAGTACAATGGCAAGTTTATGGTGAACCAAAAAGTATTACGTGGCGCATCAGAAGCAACTTCGCCAGGGCACAGCAGGATAACTTACCGCAATTTTTTTCAAACACATTTACGTTGGCAGTTTACCGGCATCAGGCTTGCAAGGTAACCGCACAAAACAGCAAGATATGGACTCAACCTTTGCACAAACAAATTTAACGGCGGCATCAAACACAAAAACAAATTCGTTTTATAATGATGTTATAGCCGGTTTACACGGAACCCCCAAGCGTTTAAATTCAAAGTATTTTTACGATGCCAATGGCGATAAGCTTTTTCAGGAACTGATGAACTGCGAGGAGTATTATCCAACCAATTGCGAACTGGAAATATTTTCGGAAAAAACAGACGAGATTACCAGCGCGCTTATTGCCGATGGTGACGCCTTCGACCTGATTGAACTGGGTGCCGGCGACGCCATGAAATCAACCTACCTGCTGAAAGATTTGCTGGCTAAAAATGCCGAATTCACCTATCTGCCTATCGATATATCTGATAATGTAATATCGTACCTCAATATTACCTTGCCTGTTACTTTGCCCGGCTTAAATATAAAAGGGCTAAACGGTGAGTATTTTGATATGCTTAAAAAAGCAGCGTCTATATCCCCGAGACGAAAAGTAGTGCTTTTTTTAGGATCGAACATTGGCAATATGCCTATCCCTGAAGGTATTGAGTTTTGCAGAGAATTGCGCAATCACTTGTCGGAAGGTGATATGGCGCTGATAGGAATGGATTTAAAGAAAGATCCCAAAGTGGTACTGGCAGCCTATAACGATAAAGATGGCATTACCAAAAGATTTAACCTTAACCTGCTGGAGCGTATTAACCGCGAATTAGAGGGTAATTTTGATCTTGCCAAATTTGATCATTATCCAACATATGATCCTGAAACTGGGGCCTGCAAAAGCTACCTTATCAGCCTGGAAGATCAAAATGTAAATATTGGGGATAAAGAAACAATCGCTTTTCAAAAAGATGAATACATCTATATGGAGATTTCTCAAAAATTCACTATCATGCAAACAGATCAGATTGCTCTTAACGCAGGCTTTGTGCCATTAACCCAATTTTTTGATGGAAAGAAATGGTTTGTTGACGCAATTTGGGTAGCAAATACCATATAAACACGATTTATAGGATTAGGCAGGATTTACAGGATTTTGTTTCGCTTGGTCTGAACCTGGATTCGTCGGATTTATCAGATTATACAAGGATTTACATGTGTGATTTGCAGGCGGGAGACGGATTTTCATGATTGATCATAGGATATTTCTTCTGCGCGCAAATCAAATGCAAATCAATCATGCAAATCGGCTATGCAAATCCTGAATGTCCTGGGAGGAGACGCAATTATGCGTCTCTACGGAAAATACCGTTTAAAATCATGTTATTGCTATTTATCCACCTCGGCAGGCCGTTCTCCGCAACCCGACCACAGGCATCAGACCTCCGACCCCAGATCCCCCAACCCCGGTAAAAAACCTATATTTACAGCTAACACTTAAAGATTTAACAAAATTTAACAATTAAAGGTGGAATTTTTTTAGCAGAAAAAAATTTGTGTGTTTAAGTTTGCTCTCGAAATAAAAAAGGTTCATGGAAGAATTTAAAAGTAGTACAGAAAATGTTTCATCGGGCGCTGTTACCGGCAGCACATCGTATTCAACAGATATCAGGGCGCTTAATGAAATGATACAACGCGAAAGTACTTTTATCGATCTGCTTAAAATGGAGATGGATAAAGTGATTGTGGGGCAAAAATATATGGTTGAACGTTTGCTGATCGGCTTATTGGCCGATGGGCATATTTTGCTGGAAGGTGTTCCGGGGCTGGCAAAAACTTTAGCCATCAACACACTGGCCAAATGTATCCAGGCCGATTACAGCCGCATCCAGTTTACGCCCGATTTATTACCTGCCGATTTGGTTGGTACCATGATTTACAACCAGAAGAAAGAAGAGTTCATTGTTCGTAAAGGGCCATTATTCTCCAACTTTATTTTGGCCGATGAGATTAACCGTGCACCTGCCAAAGTGCAAAGCGCGCTTTTAGAGGCCATGCAGGAGCGCCAGGTAACTATTGGCGATAATACCTTCCCGCTGCCAAACCCATTCCTGGTACTGGCTACCCAAAACCCCATTGAGCAGGAAGGTACATACCCGCTGCCCGAAGCACAGGTTGACCGTTTTATGCTGAAGGTGGTAATTACTTACCCCGAGCGTGAAGAAGAAAAAAGAATTATCCGTGCCAGCATATTACCAGGCGGTATGCCAAAACCATCGCCGGTTATCAAACCCGAAGAAATTATCCGTGCCCGCAAAATAGTTCGTGAAGTTTATATGGACGAGAAGATTGAGCAATACATTATCGATATTGTTTTCGCTACCCGTTTCCCCGAGCAGTACAAACTGGCGCACTACAAAAACCTCATCACTTTTGGCGCATCGCCAAGGGCAAGTATCAGTTTAGCGCTGGCAGCAAAAGCTTACGCTTTTATTAAACGCCGCGGTTACGTAATACCCGAGGATGTGCGCGCCATTTGCCACGATGTAATGCGTCACCGTATTGGCTTAAGCTACGAGGCCGAAGCAGAGAACATCACGAGCGAAAATATTATTACCGGGATATTGAACGCGATAGAGGTACCGTAAGGACACTGTATGTCGAGGTATAATCCGGGCCTCTGAGGGTGCATGGCGTTTATAGCATAGCGGCGAAGACTCACCAGGTCGAGGCTGCGCCCGACCACCCTCTCTCCGCTTGGCGCAAAGAGGTGAAAAAATAAAAAAATGGGGTTTACCCTCTATGCGGCGCAGCCGGAGAGAGGGTCGGCCAGCGAAGCGTTGCCGGGGTGAGTCGTAGCCAGCGTTCAAAATCCGTGGAGTCTGAAGGGGAAATGACATTCAAAAATAAAAGGCTGTCATCCTGAGGCACGAAGCAATGACATGATTTTTTGTAACGAAAAATATTACTATAATTTATAACAGAGTTTAAAAAATATACTTTTCAAAAGTCTCCCCCTTCAGGGGGAGATTTAGAGGGGGCTTCGCTTCTTATGGAAACCAAGGATCTTTTAAAAAAAGTAAGGAAGATTGAGATAAAAACCAGGGGTTTAAGTAACCACTTATTCTCGGGCGAATATCATTCGGCGTTCAAGGGGCGGGGTATGGCCTTTAGCGAGGTGCGTGAGTACCAGCTTGGCGACGAGATACGTACCATCGACTGGAACGTTACCGCGCGCTTTAACCACCCCTACGTAAAGGTGTTTGACGAAGAGCGCGAGCTTACCGTAATGCTGCTGATGGATGTGAGCGGATCTGAAAACTTTGGCACCCAGGGCCAGCAAAAGCAGGACCTGGCAACCGAGCTTTGTGCCGTGCTTGCATTTTCGGCCATCCAGAACAACGATAAAGTTGGGGTGATATTTTTTAGCGATAAGATAGAAAAATTCATCCCGCCAAAAAAAGGACGATCGCACATATTGATGATCATCAGGGAACTGATTGATTTTAAGCCCGAAAATAAAGGCACCAACGTTGGCGTTGCGCTAAAGTACTTTACCAGCGTTATCAAAAAGAAATGCACCGCCTTTATCCTGTCGGATTTTGTAAGCCCGGCGTTTGAAAACGAACTGAAAATAGCCAACAAAAAACACGATATCATTGCGGTAAGGCTATTTGATAAACACGAGGAAGTATTCCCTAACCTGGGCCTTATCCCGATGAAGGACGAGGAAACCGGCGAAGTGGTATGGATAAATACGGCTGATGAGGAGGTTCGCTATGCATTCAGCCTCGAGGCCCGCAACCGCACCATAGCTATGGGCGATACTTTTAAAAAATGCGGTGTTGATTTTACCAGCATCGGCACACACGAATCATACGTAAAACCATTAATGACACTATTTAAAAAACGGGAAGGCAGGAGATGATTAAGTGTTTTAAATATTTCCTGGTATTGCTGCTTACAGGTACTTTTTATACCGCTTTTGCGCAGGCCCCGCAGGCCGAAGCAAAACTGGATAGGGCCACCATTTTAATTGGCCAGCAAACCAAGCTTAACCTGGGCATCAGGCATAATATAAAGGATAAAATAGAGTTCCCGGCGCTGGTGGATTCCATTGCCGGCAAAATTCAGATTGTAAGCAGTAAAGCCGATACTGTTTTTGATAAGCAGGATCAAAGTATAGAAACCATTCGCCGCGCATACAATATTACCGCTTTTGATAGCGGGGCGTATGTAATACCATCCTATGCGTTTAAAACTACCACAGGCCCGGTTTACACACAGCCATTAACATTAACGGTGCAAACCGTTGCGGTTGATACCACCAAGGCATTTTACGATATTAAACAGCCGCTTGCCGTAAAATATTCATTTTGGGATTGGCTGCGCGATAACTGGCAATGGGTAGCCATAGGCTTTTTAGTGTTATTGATTGTTGCGGGTATTACCTATTATTTTGCAACCAGGCCTAAAAAAGTGGTAGTAGTTGAGCCGCCGAAACCTAAAGTGCCGCCGCATATCATCGCCTTACAAAAATTGCAGGAGCTGCGCGGCAAAAAAGTTTACGAGCAGGATGTTAAAGTATACCATATTGAACTAAGCGAAATACTGCGCGAATATTTAGAGAAGCGTTATGGTATTAAAACCCATGAGCAAACATCCGACGAGATATTTGATAGCTTACGGTCGCTTGACATTGCGGAAGATAACAAAAACCTGCTTCGCCAGGTATTGATACTTGCCGATTTGGTGAAATTTGCCAAGGAAAAACCGTTGCATTTTGAAAACGAACAAAGTATGGATAATGCTATCGGCTTTGTAAACAAAACCCAGCAGGCATACCAGCCACTGGCCGATAAACAAGAGGAGGGTAAATGAGCTGGTTTAAAGGAATAGAATTTGCCCATCCGGGATTTTTTTTGCTGTTCATCAGCATCCCCCTTATGGTTGGCTGGTATATATGGAAACAACGCCAGTTGCAGGGCAACCTTAATGTGCCTACCCTGCGGGGCTTTACCCTAAAAAAAAGCGCGCTGCCAAAATTCAGGCATAGCGGTATTGTGTTACGGTCGTTAGCCTTATCGGCTATGATTGTTGCGCTGGCCAGGCCGCAATCGTCATTAAGCTGGCAAAACAGCACTACCGAGGGTATCGATATCATTATTGCCTCAGATATTTCGGGCAGTATGCTGGCCGAAGATTTTAAGCCCAACCGTCTGGAGGCCGGTAAACAAATAGCCATCGACTTTATAAAAGGCCGCCCGGACGACCGCATAGGCCTGGTGATATTTAGCGGCGAGAGCTTTACGCAATGCCCCTTAACAATTGACCACAGCGTATTGATAAACCTTTTTGCCGATGTACGTAACGGCATGATAACCGATGGTACGGCCATTGGTATGGGTTTGGCAACCGCGGTTAACCGCCTGCGAACCAGCCAGGCAAAAAGTAAGGTAATTATATTACTCACAGATGGATCAAACAACGCAGGTTCGATACCGCCAATAACCGCGGCCGAAATTGCCCGCCAGTTTGGTGTAAGGGTATACACTGTAGGCCTGGGCACCAATGGTTTTGCGCCTTACCCGGTACAAACGGCGATAGGGATACAATACCAAAAAATGCCTGTGGTAATTGACGAGGGCACGCTATCAAAAATTGCAGGCCTAACCGGCGGTAAATATTTCAGGGCTACCAATAACGAAACACTTAAAAACATTTACGAGCAGATTGATAAGCTGGAAAAAGCCAAAATTGATGTTACCCAGTATCACAAAAAAACAGAATTGTTTTTACCCTGGGCAATTATAGCGCTGGCTTTCCTGTCGTTGGAATTTATATTAAAAAACACCCTGTTCAAAGGGGCTTTAACCTAACAGATGCTACGTTTTGCACATATAGAATATTTATGGGGATTGGCAATTATACCGGTGTTCATTATCGCGTTTTTGGCGGTAAGCGTCTGGAAAAAGAAAGCCATATCGTCATTAGGAGATAAAAAGGTGGTGATGATGATGATGCCGCAGGTATCGTTATCAAGGCCGTGGATTAAGTTTATTTTCTTTTTGCTGGCTTACGCGATGCTGATCATCGGCATAGCCGACCCGCAGATTGGGTCAAGAACCGAGGAAGTAAAACGCAAAGGCGCCGATTTAATGATCCTCCTTGATGTATCAAACAGTATGCTGGCCCAGGATTTGGCCCCCAGCCGCCTGGAAAACGCCAAGCAAGCCATTGCCCAATTGATTGACCGCATGCATGACGACCGTATTGGTATCATTGTATTTGCCGGCCAGGCCTATGTACAGCTGCCTGTTACTACCGATTACTCGGCAGCCAAACTTTTCCTGAGTACCATTAATACCGAGATGGTGCCTACACAAGGTACAGCCATTGGCGCGGCAATTGAGCTGGGCATGCAATCGTTCGATTTTAAAAATGGTACCGGCAAAGCCATGATTGTTATTACCGATGGTGAAAACCACGAAGATAATGCCGTTGAGGCAGCTGCCGCCGCCAAATCAAAAGATGTTTCGGTTCATGTGGTGGGCGTTGGTTCGGCCAATGGAGCGCCCATACCCATGTATGACGAGCAGGGGCATCAGGCGGGTTTCCGTACCGACCATGAGACAGGCCAGCAGGTAGTGACTAAATTGAGCGAGGATATGTGCAGGGAAATTTCGGCCGCAGGTGGCGGTGTTTATGTACGCGCCAACAACTCCAACAGCGGCCTGGGCATTGTAATGGACCAGATTGGTAAACTACAGCGCAAAACGGTTGATAGTCGGTCGTTCAAGGATTTTGAAGATCGGTTCCAGTTCTTTTTGGCCATTGCGTTTGTATTGCTGCTGGTTGAGTTCTTTATATCAAACCGTAAAAACATGCGTTTAAGCGGCATTAAATTATTTGAAGTAAAAAAGCCATGAAGCAATTAATTATAGTTGTATTATTAGTACTGCAGGCTTCATTCCTTTTTGCCCAGCAGGAAAAAAGGGACATCAGGAAAGGCAACCAGCTTTACCAGGCTAAAAATTATAAAGAGGCCGAGGATAACTATCGTAAAGCGCTGGCCAAATCCAACAACAAAACGGTTGAAGGTAATTTTAACCTGGGCGATGCTTTATACAAACAAAAAAAGTTTGAGGATGCGCAACAGCAGTTTACCAAAATAGCAGCAACATCAAAAGACAAGCAGGTATTGGCAAATGCTTACCATAACATAGGCAACTCCTTATTGGAAAACAAAAAACTGGAAGAGAGTATTGCCGCCTACAAAAAATCGTTACTCAATAACCCGAATGACGAGCAAACCCGCTACAACCTGTCATACGCCCAAAAAATGCTGAAAAAGCAACAGGACGATAAAAAGAATCAGAACAAAAACGATAAGAATAAAGACAAGAACAAGGATAAAAACAAGGACGATAAGAATAAGGATAAAGACAACAAGGATAAAGATAAAAAAGACCAGGACAAGAAAGATCAGGATAAAAAGGACAAAGACAATAAGGACAAAAACAAGCCTGATAATAAAGATCCGCAGGACCAGCAGCAACAACAGCCGCAGCCCAACAATGTATCAAAAGATGATGCTGAGCGGATGCTGGAAGCCCTGAAAAACGACGAAAAAGCAACGCAGGACAAACTAAAAAATAAAAAGTTAAAAGGCGCCCGTGCCAATATCTCAAAAGACTGGTAAGCCTTATATTTATAGCACATGAAGTTAAAGTACTACATATTGTTGCTCCTGCTGTTTTGTACAACCGTGCTTTTTGCGCAGGGTGTAAAATTCACTGCCTCTGTTAATAAAACCGAAGTGGGCACTACCGAGCAATTCGAGGTTACATTTACCATAAACAGCAACGGCGAAAGGTTTGTACCGCCAAACTTTAACGGTTTTTTAATAGTATCGGGGCCAAATGTATCCCAAAGCATGACGGTGATCAACGGTGCGTCATCATCCAGCAGCGGCTATAGTTATGACCTTGTTCCGGTAAAAGAAGGCATTTACACCATCGGGCCGGCAACAATTGTGGTAAATGGCAAACAGCTAAGCACCAGCCCAATCAAAATTAAAGTTGTAAAGGGCGCATCGGCAGCGCAGGCCAATGCAGCCAGGCAACAGCAGCAGCAACAACAGCAGGTGCAGGGCCAACAAGGCATTGTGGCCGGCCACTCAAAAGATATCAATAGAGACCTTTTTATAAGGGCCGATGTAAACAAAACCAATGCTTATATAGGCGAGCAGCTTACTTTAAGCTACCGGCTTTACACACGGGTGGCGCTGGTTGGCAGCGAACTGGAAAAAATGTCGGACCAGAATGGTTTTTACAGCCAGGAAATTAAAAGCGCTAATAATCCTACGGCAGTTCAATGGCGCATTGAAACCATTAAAGGAATAAAATACAACGTTACCGAGATAAAGCAAAATATCCTTTTCCCCGAACGTGCCGGCAATATCACCATCGACCCCATGATCATGGATTTTATTGTGCGCGAAACCGTACCATCGGCCGATCCTTTTGATAACTTTTTTGGCGGCGGCAGCTATAACGATGTTAAATACAAAATTAAAAGCAGCCCCGTGGTTATCCACGTAAAACCATTGCCCGAAAGCGGCAAGCCTGCAAGCTTTAGCGGTGCGGTTGGCCGCTTTTCGGTAACTACTTCGGTTGATAAAACCGATCTGAAGGCCAATGAGCCGCTTAACTACAAAATTACCCTGAAGGGTAAAGGCAACCTGAAACTGTTGAAGCCGATGGCGCCCGAATTTCCGCTTGATTTTGATAAGTACGACCCCAAGGTAACCGATACCATAACCGATAACGAAAATGGTGAATCGGGTACCCGTGTGTATACTTACCTGTTGATACCGCGCCACGGCGGCAAGTTCAACATCGATCCTATTAAATTTTCATACTACGATTTAGCGACAGGCAGATATGTAAGCCAGCAAACCAAAGGTTTTACTATTAACGTAGCCAAAGGTGCGACCGAAAATAACGTTACTTCCATTGGCGCTGATAAGCAGGATGTTAAATTGTTGAATAAAGATATCCGCTACATTAAAACGGATGGAAGCGACATCAGCAAAGATGATGAAGGCTTTTATGGGTCGGGATTGTATTATTTCCTGCTGTTGCTGGGGCCGCTGGCATTTGCCGGAGCTTTGGTATTTGGTAAAGTGTACGAGATGAATAACAGCGACGCGGTGAAAGTAAAAAGCCGTAAGGCCGGTAAAATTGCCGCCAAACACCTGGCCAGCGCCAAAGCGCAGCTAACGGCAAATAACAAACCGGTATTTTATGAAAATGTATTTAAAGGGCTGTATGGCTACCTAAGCGATAAGCTGAATATTGCTGCCGCCGACCTGAACCGCGAAAAAATAGCTACCGAACTAAAGGCCCGCCAACTGGACGAGCCAACCATAAACGAACTGCTGGAAACATTAGACCTTTGCGATATGGCCCGCTTTGCCCCCGTTTCGGGCATATCGGAGCAGGAGGTGTTTGAGAAGGCAAAAAATATGATCAATAACATTGAAGATAAAATATAACATGCTAAAGCGCCTGATATACCTGTTGCTGTTGATTGTTGCGCCATTGCTGGCCTTTAGCAATGATGCGGGTCCGGCTATGTTTAAAAAAGGCAATAACCTGTACCAAAAGGCAAATTACAAAGATGCCGCCGCTGCCTATCAAAAAATGGTTGATGACGGCTACCAATCGGCCGGCTTGTATTTTAACTTGGGCAACGCTTATTATAAAACCGGCGATATAGCCCCCGCCTTATTGTATTATGAAAAAGCGCACAGGCTATCGCCGGGCGATGAAGATATTCGTGTAAACATTCAATTTGCCAATTCAAAAACCACCGATAAAATTGAGGCCGTCCCCGAATTTTTCATCACCAAATGGTGGACCGGCTTTATCCTCGCTTTCCCGGCCAGCACCCTTGCCGTGTTCAGTGTACTGCTTTTTATAGGGGCTTCAGGCTTACTTATCCTTTACAGGTTTTCGGGCGCTGTGATCGTAAAAAAGATATCGTTTTATTCGGCTATCTTGCTGTTACTGCCGGGTATCGGCACCATTTTTATTTCGGGCAGGCAGGCAGCCTATTTTGATGCCCATCATGATGGTATCATCTTCAATTCATCGGTAAATGTAAAAAACGCACCGTCCGGCACCGCAAAAAACGGCTTCGTACTGCACGAGGGCACCAAGGTTAGTATTCTTGATAAGAATGCCAGCTGGATAAAAATTAAACTTGCCAATGGTAACGAAGGCTGGGTTGGTGCCGCAGATGTGCGGGAGATATAAGCTGTAGATAAAATGCTGTAGAAGGATGTTATCGAGGGTGCAAATCAGATTGTCGCTAAACGAATATTGCTTAAGGTTGCCGTCTATATCCGTGAATTGGGCTAAAGCCCCATTTCTGTTGAATCTTTGTCCGTTGGCTGAAGCCAACGGCAATGAATTATTTAATTCATCGCCGTCCCTTTTAAGGGACGGATAAGCATAAATTGGAAGTTCAGGGCTTTAGCCTAAATAGTCCGTAGCGACAATTTGATTTGCACCCGTTATCGATAGCGGCATAATTTTAGATATTTTTGATCTGCAATATTTTTTATTACTCTTGTGTTGTGCCAGTTGGATCCCTGGTGTTTAACAATGATGTACATTAACATTTAGTTTCTCGTTCCAGCAATAAAAAAACGTAGAGACGCATAATTGCGTCTCCCGCAGGACATTCAAAATTTGCAAGGCAGCTATGTCCGTTTAGTAAATGAAAAATTAACATTATTCCGATGTGCATTACGGAATACCCAAACATTGTGCCTGAACGCGGGAGACGCAATTATGCGTCTCTACGTTGGGAAGAATAAAAATTTTATTTTTACTTGTAGAGACGCATAATTGCGTCTCCTTTAGGATATTCAGAATTTGCAAGGCCGGAAGCTCAAATCAAGCAACCTAAAACGCTGGGCCAAACCGTACAACAAATGGAAGATAAATACCAAAAGAAATATAGGATATCGTCGCCCCGTCTCGCAGGATGGGACTACGGTTCGCATGGTTTATATTTTGTGACTATTTGTACTAAACATCGTATTCATTATTTGGGCGATGTTATTCAACCCGAAGACCGCGACGATGCTTTTGTCGAATACAAGGATATGGGCAAAATTGCCCATGATAATTGGTTAAAAATACCGGAATTTCATCCATTTGTTAAGCTGGATGATTTCTGCATAATGCCAGACCATATGCATGCGATCCTGTTTATTGATAAGCCTGATAAAACATCATGGGAAGTAAATAAATTTGGTGTACAAAAAGGGAATTTGGCAGCGGTTTTGCGTGGGTATAAATCGTCGGTAACAACATTTGCCAATGATAACGAGATAGATTTTGCTTGGCAGCCCCGGTATTATGACAGGGTTGTCAGGGATGATAAAGAATATAATAACATTCGCCAATATATTTACGATAACCCCAAAAACTGGTTGTCAGATAATAACGGATTTGAAAATTTTTATCTGTAGATATAATTTTTACTGCGGGAGACGCAATTATGCGTCTCTCGCAGGACATTCAAAATTTGCAAGGCAGCTATATCCGTTTGGTAAATGAAAAATTAACATTATTCCGATGTGCATTACGGAATACCCAAACATTGTACCTGAACGCGGGAGACGCAATTATGCGTCTCTACGTTGGGAAGAATAAAAATTTTATTTTTACTGTAGAAACGCATAATTGCGTCTCCCGCAGGACATTCAAAATTTGCAAGGCAGCTATATCCGTTTGGTAAATGAAAAATTAACATTATTCCGATGTGCATTACGGAATACCCAAACATTGTACCTGAACGCGGGAGACGCAATTATGCGTCTCTACGTTGGGAAGAATAAAAATTTTATTTTTACTGTAGAGACGCATAATTGCGTCTCCCGCAGGACATTCAAAATTTGCAAGGCAGCTATGTCCGTTTGGTAAATGAAAAATTAACATTATTCCGATGTGCACCACGGAATACCCAAACATTGTACCTGAACGCGGGAGACACAATTATGCGTCTCCCGCGTTGGGAAGAATAAATCATCCACCATATGAAATACATCACCATTCTCCTCCTCTTCATCACCACCATCGCCTCTGCCCAAATCATCATCAAACCAGATGCGCAGATTAAGCAAATGGTTGATGAGGTATCGTCCAAAAACATTGAGGCAACCATCCGCAAACTGGTAACCTTTAAAAGCAGGCATACTTTAAGCGATACCACCGGCAAAACCGCCGGCAGCGGTGCGGCAAGAAACTGGATCAAAAGTGAAATGGAAAAATACGCACTGGAATCGGGCAGGCGGATGACCGTGGCTTTTGATACGTTTACCCAGCCAAAAGGTACAAGGATTGATAAACCGGTAAAACTGAAAAACGTGCTGGCCATATTGAAGGGCACCGATCCGGCTGATACCCGCGTTTATCTGGTATCGGGTCACTACGATTCGCGGATTAATGATGTGATGGATGCCAACGGGGTAGAGCCGGGCGCCAATGATGATGCATCGGGCACGGCGCTTTCTATGGAGCTGGCCAGGGTGATGGCCAAACACTCGTTCCCGGCAACCATAATTTTTATGGCCGTAGTAGGCGAAGAGCAGGGGCTTTATGGCTCAACCAATGTGGCCAAACGCGCCAAAGCCGAAAACTGGAATGTTGATGCCATGCTGAACAATGATATTGTGGGCAATACCCATGGTATGGAAACCGACCTGAAGGATAACCGGAGTGTGAGGGTTTTCAGCGATGGTATCCCCACCAATGCAACCGATAAACAGGTGGCGGCGCTGAAATCATTAGGCGGAGAAAATGACAGCCCCTCGCGCGAGCTGGCTCGCTATGCCAAAGAAACCGGCGAACGCTATGTTGACCAGCTGGATGTAAAACTCATTTACCGCCGCGACCGCTACCTGCGCGGCGGCGATCACCTCCCGTTTTTGGAGCAGGGCTTCACCGCCGTACGCTTCACCGAAATGAACGAAGATTTTAACCGCCAGCACCAAAACATTCGCACCGAAAACGGTGTAGACTACGGCGACCTACCCGACTTTGTAGATTTTAACTATGTACAAAAAGTAGCCCGTATGAACCTGTCGGTATTAGCCAACTTGGCATCCGCCCCGGCCCGGCCGCAAAACGTAGGCATTGTAACCAGCGACCTCACCAACAAAACCAAACTCATCTGGGAAGCGCCATCTACCGGAAAAAAACCGGCAGGCTACTACGTACTGATGCGCGAAACCACCAGCGCCTTTTGGGAACGCAAATTTTTTGTAACCGATACAACGGCTACGCTGGCGTACTCAAAGGATAATTACTTTTTTGCGGTACAGGCTGTGGATGCCGATGGGCACGAGAGTTTGCCGGTGTTTCCTAAGCCGGTGAGGTAAAAGCCTCACCCAACCCTCTCCAAAGGAGAGGGCTTTAAAAAGCAAACGTTATAGATTAAAAAGCCTCAACAAATATGCAACTAAACACCGGAGCAAATCTTATAGCCTCCGCTATTTTCAGCGGCACGATTATAATGAGCCTGTGTCTTGTTGCCGTTAATTTTTTAAAAATCAAACTGGCTAATATTAACAAAGCTATTCTGATAAAAGCCATTAACATCGTGTTACTTTTTGGCGCGATGATTTATACAGTAATGTGGGTAATGGAAATTTTTGTGGCTTATTACTCGGGAGGCGAGTACGAGCAGTATACGTTTACCAATCGACTGTTTGGCTCTTATTGGTGGGCTGCGCTTGCTTTACTGATCAGGAGTATTTTGTTGCCGCAGATACTGTGGATCAAATTACTTCGTAGGTCATTCATATCAACAATCGTCATCGTTTTATTTTGGCTGTTTATCAATATTCTTTCTCAGATAGCATACGGCATAGTTGGGATTTTTGAAGGATTTAGAATTTCGATGAGTTACATGGGATTAGGGATTTACGTCGTAATATTAGTATTTGTGTATATTATTTTGAATAGAAAAAGTTGAACTTCTGGTTATTGTCACCACCACAATAGCCGTAGTTCGGATCTTATATAAAACTTTAGTTATAGATAAATTTATTGACTAATTACCAGGCAAACTAATCTGATGCTTGATTTATGTTATCTTGGGCCATGTGAATGGAATCGTACTTCGGCGCTCAAATGGTTCTCTATCTTGATGTTCACATTGGTAATGTGCCACCTAATTTGAAATAAGATAAATGAATAAGTTACATCCTAAGATTGAAGGGTTTTATAATACTATTTTAAATCTTAAAGCCGAGAAAATACTAAGCCATGAGGTGCTGCAATTGCTACATGACAAAGAGGCAACAGCAACTGAAGTATCTTGTGTTCTGCATATGGGATTTGATATCGATGTCGACGAAGCTTATATGTTTGCTATATCATCTAAATTATTTCCACGAGAAGAAATTAACGAAATAGTTTATCAAACTTTTTTATACTTCTATTATGGAGCAGATTAACTTGCCTTAATATTTTAGGGCTATTTAAGCAAATGTGATACTTAATTTATTTTATGTGGTATGTGGATTGTTCGGCGAAAACACTGATCACGGGTTGAATCGATTTGATAGAATAACTTTCCAAAATGCAAAAAAACAAAATACCCATCCGCCCCTTACTGGCAGTTTTAGGTTCGATATTAAGCGTTCAGGTAGGTGCCGCTGTTGCTAAGGGGTTGTTTCCAGCGCTTGGGGCCTCGGTTACGGCAACGCTGAGGATAGGCTTATCGGCCTTGATATTATTTGCTGTAAACCGCCGTCTCGGTCTGAAATCGTTAACCCGGGTACAATGGCAAGCGGTTGTCCCATACGGATTATGCCTTGGGGCCATGAATTTAATTTACTACCTGGCCTTATCGCGCATCCCGCTGGGGATAGCGGTTACGCTTGAGTTTATGGGGCCGCTGCTGCTGGTGGTATTCAGCTCAAAACGACTCATCGAATTTTTATGGGTATTGCTTGCGGCTGCCGGAATAGCATTGATGACTCCCTGGAACAACACCAACATTGATTTATTTGGCGCGGGTATGGCCCTGCTGGCCGGCGCTTTTTGGGCCGGGTATATTGTTTTGGGCCGCAGGGTATCGGCGGTGTTAAACGGGGGGCAGGCTGTTACCATAGGTATGCTGTTTGCATTGATTGTGACATTGCCATTTGCTTTCGCAAGTGGCGGCATGTTAAACTTTAACAGCAGCATGATTATCCCGGCTGTTGGGTTGGCGTTATTTTGCAGCGCTGTTCCGTTTTCGTTAGAGATGTATGGCCTCAAATACATTCCCACCAAAACCTTCAGCATCCTCATGAGCATGGAGCCCGCTGTTGGCGCTATCTGCGGGTTGATATTTTTGAAAGAATACCTCTCGGTACAGGAATATGCCGCAGTTATACTGGTTGTAATTGCAAGTATCGGGGCAACAATAGGCAACCGTGATAGTATCGGCAGCATAACGCCTGAGTTTTAATGCTATGTGTGCCAAAACTTATCTAAAGAACGTTGTTATTTCGAACCCTTGAAGGGTGGGGAACAGCTTGGTAAGGGTGAGAAATCTTATACGCCTTGCAATCCCAAAGAGATGTTCGGAATGTAGGTTGGATATAACAAACCAAAAATAATCTCCCGCCGATATGCTGTAGCATAACTCGCGGGCAACCCAGTGTAAGCTTCCAGCTTACGTATCCATATTCACTTAGCATGGGGCAGATGAAAGCTGCAAACTGATACCCACGAGCTAAAAGCTCGCGGTAGCGGTGGCAGGAACCCATATTATAAAAAGTCTCCCCTTTAGGGGAGATTATTCACGAATTTATTTTTATTGGTGTTCATGAAAGCTGCGCTATTTAGAAGGGCTTTTACTAAGTTTGTATTATGTATTTCTTTAGAAAAGAAGATCCCAACAGGCCAAACAACATTAACCTGCGCATTATGCATTTTATAAATGCACTGGCCATCCTTATGTTTTTAGCGGGTATTATCTACAAGCTGATACAAGTGTTCATACTCAAAAAATGATGGAAATAATAAACACCAATAACGCGCCTGCACCTATCGGGCCGTACAGCCAGGCAACCGTTGCCGGTAATTTTGTATTTGTTTCGGGCCAGATACCTCTTAACCCCGCTACCGGCGAACTGGTTACCAGCGGTATTAAAGACGAAGCTATTTTAGTAATGGAAAATATTAAAGCCATTTTAACCGAAGCGGGAATAGGCTTTGCCAACGTAGTAAAAACCAGCATATTTTTAACCGACCTGGGTAATTTTGGCCAGGTGAACGAAGTATACGGCACCTATTTTACATCAAAGTTCCCCGCCCGCGAAACGGTGCAGGTATCGGCATTGCCCAAAGGCGTTAATGTAGAGATATCGGTAATTGCGGTAAAATAAGCCTCAAGTCCTACCCAACCCTACCCTGAAGGGGAGGGCTTTGAATAAAGAGTTTTTGAATTTAAACCACGCTTATAAAAGTCTCCCCTTCAGGGGAGATTTAGAGGGGCTGCCGCTTTTATGGATCCTTTTCAAACACCACTTACATATTTAAAAGGCGCGGGCCAAACCCGGGCCGAGGTGTTGAAAAAAGAATTGGCTATTGCCACTTTTGAAGACCTGCTGCGCCATTTCCCTTTCCGGTATATCGACCGCACCAAATTTTACAAGGTAAAAGATATTAACCCCGACTTGCCTTACGTGCAGGTTTTGGCCCGCGTTATCAGCAAGCAAATTGTGGGCGAAAAGCACACTAAACGCCTGGTAGTACAAACCCGCGATGATACCGGTACGCTGGAACTGGTTTGGTTTAAGGGCATCAACTGGATAGATAAAACCATTGTGCCCGGTACGGCCTACATTGTGTTTGGTAAGGCAGGGTACTTTAATGGCCAGGCACAGATGGCGCATCCCGAAATGGAGATATACGCGCCGGGCGCCACGCAGCGGCAGGGCAACGCTACCTTGCAGCCGGTATACAACTCTACCGAAAAGCTTAAGCAATTTCAACTGGATAGCAAGGGCATCCAAAAACTTACCGCTACTTTACTGGGCCTGCATGCTAAGGATATTAAAGAGAATTTGCCGCTTTACATTATTCAGCATTTTAAACTCCTGGGCAGGGCCGATGCTTACCGCAACATCCATTTCCCGGCTGATGCCAATTTGCTGAACGAGGCTTTGCACCGGCTTAAGTTTGAAGAATTGTTTTTGCTGCAGCTTAAGCTCCTGCACAATAAAATGCTGCATACCCAAAAGTTTAAGGGTAATGTATTTAGTACCGTAGGCCATTACTTTAATGATTTTTATCACCATAAATTACCTTTTCAGTTAACCACACCACAAAAGCGGGTGTTGAAGGAGATAAGGCAGGATACCCAGCGCGGCGTACAAATGAACCGCCTGCTACAGGGCGATGTAGGCAGCGGCAAAACCGTTGTTGCCCTGATGGCGATGCTGATTGCTGTTGATAACGGCTTCCAGACCTGTATTATGGCACCCACCGAAATATTGGCCAGCCAGCATTACCAAACCATCAGCAGCCTGGTTGGCGATGGCTTTATCGAGGTGGCCTTGCTCACCGGATCAACCAAACAAAAAGACCGCAGGGTGCTGCACCAGAAACTCGAAAGCGGCGAAATGAAGATACTGATTGGTACCCACGCCCTGATAGAGGATAAAGTACAATTCAAAAACCTGGGCTTTGTGGTGATTGATGAGCAGCACCGTTTTGGGGTAGAGCAGCGGGCCAGGCTATGGCGTAAAAATGTTGTACCGCCCCATATCCTGGTGATGACGGCAACCCCAATCCCCCGCACCCTGGCCATGACCCTGTACGGCGATCTGGATGTATCTGTAATTGATGAACTGCCCGCCGGCCGTAAGCCTATCCAAACACTGCATTTTTTTGATAACCAGCGCCTGCGGGTGTTTGGTTTTATGAAAAAGGAAATTGCCCTGGGCCGGCAAATTTATATTGTATACCCACTGATTAAGGAAAGCGAAAAGCTGGACCTTAAGAACCTCGAGGAGGGCATCGAAATTATGTCGCGCGAATTTCCATTGCCCGACTATAAGATCAGTATTGTGCATGGCAAATTAAAACCAGCCGATAAGGAATTTGAGATGCAACGCTTCATTAAGGGGCAAACGCAAATTATGGTGGCCACCACCGTGATAGAGGTTGGGGTGAATGTGCCTAATGCCTCGGTAATGATCATTGAAAATGCCGAGCGTTTTGGCTTGTCGCAACTGCACCAGCTACGCGGCAGGGTAGGGCGCGGCGCCGAGCAATCGTACTGTATTTTGATGAGCAGTCACAAGCTTAGCCACGACGGTAAAATTCGACTGGATACCATGGTGAAAACCAATAACGGTTTCGAGATCTCCGAGATCGACCTGCAGCTGCGCGGCCCCGGCAATCTGGATGGCACCCAGCAAAGCGGCGTGCTCGACCTGAAGGTTGCCAACCTGGCTACCGACCAGGAGCTATTGTTTAAGGCCCGCAAAACGGTGGAGCAAATTTTCGCCAAAGACCCTCAACTGGCCCTGCCCGAAAACCAGGTGCTGCATCATGCCTTCGAAACAAAAAATGCCGGTTTAAGCTGGGATAAAATTTCCTGAGGCTTTCATTATTGCCACAAAACATTAAATTTGTTTCCGGCTGACTTCATTTGATAAGCGCACAAAAATTTCTTTGCAAGAAAGGTGATCCAAAGGTGTTGTAAAGGTATCCGCAGGTGACTAAAGGATGCCGAACGGTGACCAAAGGATGCCGGACGGTGATCCGCAGGAGTGCTTATCGCATAAAAAACAAACATTTAAATGAAAAGAAAATTTGCTTTTTTAATCGCCTCCCTGCTGTTATCAGCCAACCTCATCCATGCCCAGGATTCATTAATAATCCGCAAAATTTATGACGAAGCGCTGGTAAACGGCAAAAGTTATGAGAGCCTGCACTACCTGTGTAAGGGTATAGGCCAGCGTATCAGCGGCTCGGCCAATGCCCAAAAAGCGGTGGAGTGGAGCAAGAAATTGATGGAAAGCTACGGCTTCGATAAGGTTTATTTACAGGAAGTTATGGTGCCCCACTGGGTACGCGGCGCCAAAGAAACCGCCTTTATCATCGATGGCAAAACCCGTATCCCGGTGCCTATTGCCGCCCTGGGGATGACGATTGCAACCCCCAAAGAAGGGATAACTGCCAAAGTTATTGAGGTACAAAGCCTTAAGGAACTGGAAACCCTTGGCGAGGCGGCTATTAAAGGCAAAATTGTATTCTTTAACCGCGCTTTCGATCCACGCTTCATCGAAACCGGCCTGGCCTACGGAACCGCTGGCGATCAGCGCTTTATGGGCCCGGCTGCTGCCGCCAAATATGGCGCGGTAGGTGTTATAGTCCGTTCCCTGACCGAGGCGCTGGATGATTACCCTCATACCGGAGCTACCCTGGCCGATAAGGACGGCAAAAATATCCCGGCTGCGGCAATCTCTACCAAAGCGGCTAACAAGCTGAGTGCCATGCTTAAAATGCGTAAATTTCCGGCAGCAAAATTCTATTTTAAACAAAGCTGCCAGCTGCTGCCCGATGTATTATCCTACAACGTAATTGGCGAATTGACTGGTACCGAGCATCCTAATAAGTTCATCACCGTAGGTGGCCACCTTGATTCATGGGACCTGGCCGAGGGCGCGCATGACGATGGTACTGGTGTAATGCAATCGGCCGAGGTGCTGCGGGTACTTAAGGCGGTGGGCTATCATCCTAAGAATTCGGTACGCGCTGTGTTTTTCATGAATGAAGAGAACGGCCACAAAGGCGGTACCAAATACGCAGAACTTGCCGCTCAAAATAAGGAGGAGCATATTGCAGCTATTGAAACCGATGAAGGCGGCTTTACCCCACGTGGTTTCAGTTTCTCAGATGTATCCAAAGATTTTATAACCAAAGTAAACAGCAACTGGAAAGCGTTACTTGAACCATATGAGGTTGACCAGCTGACAATTGGCGGCGCGGGAACAGACATTGAACCGATGAAAGAAAAACTGCCAGGGGTTATCCTGATAGGCTTTCGCCCTGATTCTCAACGATATTTCGATATCCACCACACCCCTAATGATGTTTTTGAGAACGTAAACAAGCGCGAACTTGAGTTGGGCGGTGCCGGTATTGCAGCGTTGATTTACCTGATAGATCAGCACGGATTCTGATGTGCAGATATGCAAATTTCAGATGTGCAGATGATTTTTTATTGATGAATTAATTTTTTCCGCCGCCTATGGCCTCACAGGCGGCTTTTTTGCATTAAGGATAGGAGCGGATACCGGCCAATGTCATTAAGTTAAGGGAATGTAAAAAAGACCACAGTTCAGAACCGAATAAAATCCGGTTCTTTATGGTTACGAATCAAAAAACTGTGGTATGTCAGCAAACTTAAAAATCATTTCAGATTTA